>VOFI01000764.1_pt1 | contig 58221 bp, 77 predicted proteins | sample 5384131 | NCBI WGS metagenome assembly VOFI01 (sample SAMN12384728, study PRJNA508395) | human gut metagenome | isolation source: healthy gut H | host: Homo sapiens
ACAATACTTCCTGCAATCGCTCCTACCGGATAATGAAAGGTAAAAATAAGAAAGCTGTTTTCTCATATAAACGTTGATTCCTTTTAGTATGATTGATCCAACTGACGCTACAAGGCCTGCGATAAGCAGTACATAATAGCTGCCTTCCAGCAATAACAGCTTTCTTTCCTGCCGGCGTGTCATTCCAATCTTTCTCATAATCTCCAGTTCTTTTTTCCTGCCCACAATTCCTGTAAACATAATATTAAAATAATTAACCAGTCCGACACACAATAATATTACACTGATACTTCCGAACATAATTCTGTTTCCATGGATGTAGTCTGCATTTTTTTCTGCATAAGATCTGATCTTGCAATGTAGAAAATGCCTGCTTCTCCTTCGCCGTCCGGGCTTGTCTGTGTATTGTTTTTCCGCCGCTGGTTTTCTGCCGAAAGAATCTTCTGGATTTCATGCATAATCTCAAGATTCCATAATTGTTTCGATCGTATGGAGCAGCGCCATCTGACGGATATCGCCTGCCATGGAGATCTGCATCACATTGTAGACAAGCAAAAACATTCCGCAGATAATCACAACTGCCTCCACTGCTGCCATCCCGTAACTTCCTGTCACCTCTTTTACAGCCCGGTTCTTCGCTGTATCTGTCGCAATGATCTGTTGGGAATTGTCTTTCATCGGTACATCTTCATATAATTTTTCTTCTGTATCTTTCCAGTCCATGTCATTCGACGGACAGATCAGAATATCCGAACCATCTTTAATATCATAACCCCAGTCCTTCAGTTTCTTTTCTGACACATATCCGATTGCTTTGCTTCTTCCATTATCTTCTGTATAAGCACTGTACCAGCCTGATAATTTGAACTCTTTTTTTCTGTCTGAAAAAAAGCTGATCGATATATCAAGTGCTATCTTCATCCCTCTTTTCGGATTATCAATTCCAAGCTTTTTTAATGTCTTTACCGGAAGCATGATTTCCTGCTGCTTTTTGGGATAGGTTCCATGGACACCGGTATAGGCGGGCTTCATCATCTTTTCCCATGCAGTCTGATCCAGCACTTGTATGGAACAGATAGATTCTTTCTTTCCGGATTCTGTGGCTTCACCCATTTTCATTCTTCTTCCGGTTTCTCTTACATATCCTAAGGAACGTGCTTTTTCATATTGCTGCTTTGTTCCCTCTTCTATGTAAGTGGATGCCGTTGTTCCATCCATCCGAATATTTTTCGTATATTCTGCATTTATTTTTCCGTAAGCCGTTCCAAAGACAAATGTCAGTGTAAGAATACATAAAACGACTGCTCCCATAAGAATCCGGTTTCTGCTTTTATTACATTTTCTGATAGCTTCCGAAAGCAGCTGGATCACGTTCGTATTATTGTTCGGTGTAAATCCATTCATTTCATTACACCTCCGCATTGTATAATTTCCCGTCTTCTACGCGCAGGATACGGTCTGCCATCTGTGCGATCGCTTCCTGATGGGTCACAACAATCACCGTCTGGTGGAATCTTGCTGCACAAGTCTTCAACAATGAAATTACTTCCATACTTGTGACAGAGTCCAGATTTCCTGTTGGCTCGTCACACAAAAGTACTGCCGGCTTTACCATTAACGCCCTTGCAATTGCCACTCGTTGTTGTTGTCCGCCGGACAGTTCTTCCGGGAGATTCTCTAACTTTTCTCCAATCTTTAACGTTCTAACAATATCTTCCAGCAATTTTTCATCAATCTCTGCACCGTCCAGTCTGAGCGGAAGTACGATATTCTCATATACATTGATAACAGGGATCAGATTATACTGTTGAAATACGAATCCGATATTCCTTCTCCTGAATATCGTGCGTTCATCTTCCGTCATATCTTTCAGACTGTTGCCGCGTATCCAGACGCCACCTGCAGTGGGTTCATCCATGCCGCCCAGGACCTGAAGTAATGTCGTCTTCCCGCTTCCTGATGTACCGATGATTGCCAGGAATTCTCTACGGACAGACTCACTCCGTCCAGCGCATGGACTTCGTAATTATCTGTCACATAATATTTCTTTAATCCTGCTGCTTTTATCATTTCCATAAGATTTTTTTCTCCTTGCTTATAATTGTGTCCGTTTCGTATCGGAACTTTCACTTGTCTCATACAGCATACAGGACAAATCTAACAAACTTCTAACAGACTGGAAGATTTATCTCGATCATCAGACCTTTTTCCGAATATCTGTTTTTTGCAATCATAAATCCGCCATGAAGGCCGATAATTTTTCTCGCCAGATAAAGTCCGATTCCATAACCTTTCTGTGTGGTCACGTTCTTTCCTCTGTAGAATCTCTGGAAAATCTTATGCTCTTCTCCCTTTTCAATTCCAAGCCCATTATCTTTTACAGTAATCTTTGCATGCATTTCATTCTTCTGGATTCTCATTTCTATGATTCCGCCAGGCCGGCTGTATTTCACGGCATTATCCAGAACATTATCGATTGCTTCCCCAATCCAGTTGGCATCATGCGGACAGTTGACTTCTTGCGGCAGCTCTATCCTAAATGCAATCTGTTTTTCTTCTGCCCGCTTTTGAATTCTTCCAAGACAGTTTCTCACGGTCTTTAACAGATCTGTCTCTTCTTTTCGTACCTGAATCATGTTCTGCTCAAGTCTGGACATCTTCACGAATCCTTCTGTCAGGAATTCCAGTTGTTGTTCTCCGGATCTCATTGCATTTAGATAGTTATCCACATTTTCATCCGTCTTTGTCCTGGTTTTACTCCATTCTTCCTCTAATAATTCCTGATATGTCCTGATATTGGCAAGGGGTGTCCGCATCTGGTGTGCAATCTCTGAAATCAGCTTCTGGATCTCATCTTTACTCTTCTCCGCAGCTTCTGTCCGTCCATTTAACATTTCCTGGATCCTTACCAGTCTGGATTCCAGTCTTGCATATAATGTCTCTTCTCCTGCTTTTGTTTCCCGGATCTTTTCCTCTCGCAATATCTTTTCCATACATTCTGCCAATAACTTAAGTTCTTTCTGTCTGCATTTTCCCTGATAAACATATATGGCAGTTCCACCCAGAATTACTCCTGCCGTTACTGCCACTACGATTATTATGATATTCATTCTTTTCTCTTCCTTTTTGTATCTGCCATTACTTTTTCAGACGCACTCCAGCTTGTATCCCAATCCAAATACATTTTTCAGATATATCGGTGATCCTGCATCTGTTTCTATCTTTTTCCGCAGCCGGTTGATCGTAACACTGACGGTATTATCCACTACAAACTGGCCATCCAGTCCCCATACATATTCAGGATATTTTCTTTCGTCAGTACATTTCCCTGATTGTACATCAAATATTCCAGTAACTGATATTCTCTGGCTGTAAGGATAATTTCCTTTTCGTTCTTGTATACTTGCTTCTTATCAGGAAATAATATTATTTCTCCGCATGCCAGTTGTTTTTTCTCTGTTGTTCCGTCCGATCACTGCCTCTATACGCTTTAGAAGCACTTTCATGGAAAATGGTTTTACCACATAATCGTCTGCTCCTGTGTCAAATGCTGTCAACATATCCGTTTCTTCGTCTCTTGCCGTCAGAAAAATGGCCGGTATCTCTGTGTTTTCCCGAATCTTTTTTGTAACATGCAAGTCCATTGCCGTCCGGAAGTCCGATGTCAATGAGAAGAAGGCTCTCACTGCCTGTAATTGTAGTAAGAGCCTCTTGTTTTGTGTATGCGGATACGGTCTGATAGCCTGCGTTTTGCAGTGCTGTTTTGAGTGCCTGATGTAATAATGTGTCGTCTTCTATAATTCCGATCGTCATATATTTTCTCTCCAATCACTACGTTCTTTCCATATATTTTTCCGTGTGTTTATTCATCCATACAAACACCCCGACACAGATGACAATAGACACTATCGATCCTGCCGGTGACGCACACCCCATCGGAAATAATGTATCCGGAAAATGCGTTGCCGCATAATAAGACAGTGGAATTCTGGCACATACGATAGATATGGAATTGTGGATAAATGATACGATAGACAAGCCATATGCATAAAAATATCCACTTAAACAGAAATGCACTCCTGCAAATACGCAGTCCCATGCATAACTTCTTAAATACTGTCCTCCAAGTATCTGTACTGCACCGTCATTCGTAAATAATCCGACAAATGGAACAGATAGAAACTGCACGATCGTTGCCGCAGCTAATCCGTATCCTACTGTCATGTACAATACATACCGCAATGTCAGACGTGCACGGTCATGCTTACCGGCACCGATATTCTGCGAAGCAAGTGCCGATATCGTTGACAGCATCGAAGATGGTACCAGGAACAGTATTCCGATGATCTTTTCCACAATTCCTACAGCCGCCGCATCATTTAATCCACGCTGATTGGCAAATATCGTGATTGCGATAAAGGATATCTGTATAAATCCATCCTGTAATGCAACCGGCACACCAACTTTTAATATCATCGTGTGCCTCTTCGGCCGCAGATCAGACCTTCTTAATTTGATCCCTGTGCCTTTTTAATGATCACTGTCAATGACACGATAACACTGACTGCCTGTGCGATGGTCGTTCCAAGTGCGGCTCCGGCCGCATCCAGTCCCATCACTCCGATAAACAGATAGTCCAGTCCGATATTCGCCGCACATGCTACCGCAATAAAGTACATCGGACTTTTCGAATCCCCGATCCCTCTGAAAATTGCACTGATAATATTATAGGCCGTAATAAAAGGAATTCCTATAAAGCAGATGGTCAGATAACGGATCGTCCCCTCTACGGCTTCAACCGGAGTAGACATTACACTGACGATCGGTCTGACTGCTGCCAGTAATATGATCATAAGTATGATCGCAATTCCCATGAACATCGTCGCAGTATTCCCTATCGTCTCCGATGCTTTCTTGTAGTCTTTCGCACCAATACATCGTCCGATCATAACCGTCGCTCCCATTGCAAGCCTCGATACCGCCGTCGTACTGCTGACACCGCCAAACTGTCCGACTATAAATAAATCTGCCATACCATATAATGTCTGCAAAAAGTACGATAATAGATAGGGCAGTGAAAAATAAATGACTGTTTTAAATACACTTCCTGTTGTTAAATCTCTTTCCATATTGTAATGTCCTTATCTTTAGAAATACTCATTTCTTAATTCTATTCCCAATTACAAAGTTAGTCAACGATTCAAATTCACTGAATTTTTCTTTTATCTTTCTTTACACGATATGTTAAAATACATTTATACAAATGTTTTATCTAAGGAGGTTTCCATGAAAACAATCACACTTCACAATACAGATTTATCTGTTCCGGAAATTGGTATGGGATGTATGCGTATTAACAGTCTGAAACGGCAGATGCCGTAAAAGAATGGATAGACAATTATTGAATAAATATCTGGATGAACCACTTCTCATCAACCAGATACGTCCTTTTCAGCAATCCAGATAGAATTATTGAATAAATATCTGGATGAACCACTTCTCATCAACCGTTCAGTATCGCACACTGTCCAATGATCAATTCCGGAATCAATGCAAATATGTACAATGACTCTGCAATCAACCGTGACGGCGGCATTCTCGAATACTGCCGCTTAAAAAGATATCACCATTCAGGCATGGTCCCCATTCCAGTACGGTATGTTCGAAGGCGTCTTTCTTGGAAATGAAAAATTCCCGGAACTCAATAAGGTCATCAATGAACTGGCTGAAAAATATAACGTAACCGACAGTGCCATCGCTGTTGCCTGGATCTTACGCCACCCTGCCGGAATCCAGACGATCATCGGCACAACTAATAAGGAGCGGATTGCTCAGATCAGTAAGGCATCTAATGTGCACCTGACCCGTGAAGAATGGTACCGGTTGTATATGGCTGCCGGAAATCGGCTGCCGTAAACTTACTATATTCAAAGCTGTACACGATTACAAAGAGAGCTGATCAGCTACGATCAGCTCCCTTCTGCTAATAATTAATAATTTCTTTCACTTCATCCTCTTTCATTTTCAACAGTTTTGAAATCTCAGCAACTGTAAATTTTTCTTCATATAGTTTTTTTGTAAGATTTTTTCTTTCTTCCAATTTACCTTCTAATTTTCCTTCTCATTTACCCTCTTCTCTTCCCTCATCATATGCTTCGCCTCTCTGTACTTCAATATCTGTCTCATAATCATACTCAGCCGTCAACATATTTACAACCTCGCTTCCTTTTCTTTTCAGATAGTCTGCAAGAATTCCTTTTTCTATACATTCTTCAATTGCATGTTTATATGGCTCTACATCTTTTTTTTCTTCTGATATTTACGGATTATTTCTATAAATTCACTATATTCCCGTATTATCGAACAACGCTCCAACAATTCATGTCCTGCTTCTGGATTGATATTAATCACCCGGACTTTCAATTCCAGCATAGGATCATTACTCTTCGTTTCAAATGCATCTGATAACTTTAATATCTTCTCTTTTTCCATAAAATCCTTGCCATTATACAATGTATAAAATTCAGGTGTAGGAAAATTAACCTGTCCTTTCTTATACCTGTCTTTTTATCGGAATTAACTGTTCCAATACTCTTCCGATATACATAAGTTCTCTGAGAGGCATGTTGTTATTCAATGTCGACTGATGTTCTCCAAGAACTAAAACCTGATCTCCTGTTTTAAATGAAAAATCATTTTTAAAATTCATATATACAACATTTTCTACTCGCAGTTTCTTAATCTCTATATTGTTCGGTAACTGCTCCTCATGCAAGGCATTATAAAAGAACGTTCATTTTCTTCTGCAGATTCATCTTCATACATCAAATCTACCAGTACACTACTTTTTACTTCTCTGTTTTCTTTTCCCATCCGGACTCCTTTCCGCACTTTGCACGAAAAAATCCCGGATATTTACTTTTAGTATAAGCAAAATATATTTTTTCTGCAACATCAATCGTGCAAATACGCTTTTCATTTTTCCTTTGTTTCAAAATTTTCTGTACGAATCACGAATAGCTAACGCTATTTTGAAATATACAAGACCCGATTCTTATATATTTTGAATTTATCCGACAGACAGAATAGCTGTCGATGAATGTATATTAACATAACATTTCTTAAATGGCAATGCTTAACCGTAGTGGCCTCCACCGGGTTACACTTCCGGGCATTTTATTTATTAACATTCGCTGCCAGTCACGACTTGAAGGAAACAATAGATAAGGATTATTGTGAATGTGGAATGCCGTTAGAAACAATTAGAGAGTCAGAAGCACCGTTAAAGGAACGAAGCGAACGTGTTTGAGGCGAACGCCGAGTTTGAACGTAGTTCCTTTGCTTTTAGGTGATTCTGACTCTCTTAGTGTTTCTTATGGTATGGAACCTGAACAAGAAGCCTTATCTATTGTTTCCTTCAAGGACTGAGAGGCCGCTTCTCAGTTAATAAATTAAATCCCAACGTCACAAACAACGTAAAGATCGAAAGCACCGATGAGAACACCACCAGCTGTCCGGCAAGCTGTCCATCCGCTCCTGCCTGTTGTGCCATGATATAACTGGATACCGCAACCGGAGTCTGGTATGCCAGCAGGCCTGACAACAGATCCGCATCCCTGTATCCCATCATAACGATCATCGGGATCATAATAAGTGGTAAGATCACAAGCTTGATCGTCAGTACTACCGATGCAACTTTTAAGTTTCCTCTCACTTTTGAGAAGTCCAGATCTCCTCCCAGGATCATGAATGCAATCGGCGTTGACAGCTTTGCCAGATCCTGAACCGTTGTATCCACTGCCGTCGGAAGTCTGATTCCCAACAGCGAAAATATAATTCCCAACACCGAAGATATGATCAGCGGATTCTTCACAATATCAAGAATAATCTTCTTCCAGTCTGTCTCCCTCTTTTCTCCGAAAATCGAGAGTGCAACTACTGCCAGAAAATTATACATCGGTACAAGGATCGCACTTAAAATCGCCGCCGTTGTTGTGCTTTTTACTCCATACATATTCTGCACAACCGCAACTCCGAAGATTACGTAATTGCTGCGAAAGATTCCCTGAATCACGACTCCCTGCTGATTCTCCTGCTTCACAACCTTTGGAACGATCAGACAGAGCAGTACGAACAGGATCAGAAGTCCGCCTGCCGCCCAGATACACAACTTAATCCTGCTGTGGATCTCCGCCCCGATGTCACTCTGATAGACATTATAGAATAACATACACGGCAAAAATATCTTAAAAACAATCGCATTGGCCTGTTTTGTAAGTTTACGGTCTGCCAGAGAGGTATAATTGACCAGCAGATATCCTAACACCATAAGAAAAAATACAGGTGCGATTACATTAAATGATACAATAATATTTTCCAATTTCCCTTACTTCTTTCATTCCCGGCTCTTTACACATGAAATACATACTCATCCAGACGCTCAAATGCTTCCTTCACTCTGCTGAGCGGCAACGCCAGATTCATACGGATTCCGTATTCCTGATGGAACGGCCTTCCGTCCTGCCATGCAACACCGACATCCCAGCCGGCTTTTAACAATTCATCCAGTGACTTGTAATTCTCTTCACACCAGTCCTCGCAGTCCAGGAACAACATATAAGTTCCCTGCGGCTTACTTACTTCAATTCCTCTGTAGTAGTCACGGATATGATTCACTGCATAATCAACATTTTCAGATAATACCTGGCAAAGCTCATTGACCCAGGTATATCCTTCTGCCTCGTAAGCCCCGATCAGCGCATGCATAGATAATACATTCATTGTATTATAATGTGATTTTCTTGATTTTGCCTCCACCCGGTCACGCAGCATTTTGTTGAAGATTATATGATAACTTCCTACCAGACCTGCCAGGTTAAATGTCTTACTCGGTGCATACAATGCAATCGTACGGTTTCTTGCATCCGGACTGATCGACTGTGTCGGAATGTGCTGGCTGCCTTTAAGATCAGATCTGACCAGATCTCATCTGCGATCACTACACATTCATTGTTCTTATATACTTCCATCGCCTCTTCAATCTCTCGGCGCTCCCATACACGTCCGGTCGGATTATGCGGACTACAGAAGATTGCTACATGGATGTTATTTGCCTTTAACTTGGCATCCATGTCTTCATAATCCATCCGCCAGATTCCTTTTTCGTCTTTTTTGAGCGGACTGTGTACAATCTTGTATCCATTCTCTGTGATGCATTTGGTGAATCCGATGTAAGTCGGGCTGTGAAGAAGTACAGCATCTCCCGGTGCGGCAAAAGCTGTCAGAGCAGAGATTACTCCGCCTAATACTCCGTTCTCATATCCGATATATTCCGGCATCAGTCCTTCTACATTATTGCGGATCTTATGCCAGCGTATGATCGAATCATAATACTCTTCCACCGGACTGAAATATCCATATGCCGGATGTGCTGCCCTGTCCATGATCGCTTTTTGGAATCGTTGGGACAGTTTCAAAGTTCATGTCTGCCACCCACATCGGGATCACATCAAATCCGTCTTTTGGCGGTTCCGGTGCAAATCCCGGATTCTTTCCAAGTCCGTCTACTGCAATCGCATCTTTTCCATGCCTGTCTATAATCTTTTGTAAAATCATATCTCATATCTTTCTCTCCTGTTTCCTGAAAACAATCTTCCACCGGCGCCTGCCGTCTGATAGCTATTTTTTTGAAAATACCCACATCGCTTTTATCTGGTCTTTGATATTGGCAAATACCCATGTTGCTTTCGAATTCTTTATGCTGAACGGATCATTCACTTTCACATTGCCATTCTCATAACCTGTCAGTACGATAAAATGTCCAATCTTGGTAAAATCTCCCGGACCGACACTGCATATGATCGGATGTCCCTGCGAAAGTTCTAAAGCTACCTGCTCTTCTGACAAAAGACCTGCAGTACTGTTAAGCTTCCAGTTTGCTCCGGCTTCATCCATGAATCTCCAGTACGTGTTATTCTCTTCGTCCACATAACCATGTTCCGTTCCGTAAGCAGCTACCTTTGCCGGAGTGATCGACGCATCCTGATTCAGTCCGGCTGCTACCATCGCCATACAGGTCGGTCCGCATCCACTTGCCGCTACTATACTGGTTCCGTATGGAGCATACCCCCATCGTTCATCCCACTGCAAAAGTTCCGGTATCCCTCCCTGCGAAAGATCTTTTCCTATCGTATCTGCATACGGCTTATCTTTTTTCTTTTCATAATCGGCCACAAAATCTACTGTTTCCACATTTTTATCCAACAGTTCAATCACATTTTTCGGATATCCGTGTTCCGTTGCCTGCTTTCGTATACGTTCCAATTTCTGTTCGGCAGTTTCCGGCTTTGACTTTACTTTTGCCGCCTCTTTTTTATCCTGCTTTTCTTTTCTGAGCTCTTCTGCTTTCTGTTTTTCTTCTACACGTTCACGGTGCAGACAATAGCCAGCAAAAGCAGCAGTTATTTACTGCTGCTATCACACCGACTACTGTTATACGCCTTAATACCTGATTTCTTCTTGCACCTTTTGAAAAGAAGTTCTTGGTCGTTGTTCTACGTTATTAGTCTCCTTCATCTGTCAATTCAGTCCTCTTAATAATAATCTATTTTCTCGACATCGTTCTTAATTATACAACAGCATTCCAGCGGATACAACTTATCATTTCCTTAATATTGATTCTGACTTTTCGTATTTGTGTCGTTTTTTTTATATAATTATGACTTTTTCAATTTTTTCATTTTTACTTGCTTTTTACATTTTATCATGATATCATACTACTTGTCTTAAGGACACGTTAAATAACGGGGTGTGGCTCAGCTTGGCTAGAGCGCCTGGTTTGGGACCAGGAGGTCGCAGGTTCGAATCCTGTCACCCCGATTTATAATGTATTATGCGGGTGTAGTTCAATGGTAGAACACCAGCCTTCCAAGCTGGATACGTGGGTTCGATTCCCATCACCCGCTTTTTTTCATGCTCTATTTTAGATTTATCTGGCGGCTTCTTTCGAACCGCATGGCGACAAACAACGAACCCCTGTCATCTTCCGGGTGTCTTCACTAACTTTATGTGAAGACACCTGAAAGATGACAGGGTTCGTTATTTTTCCAGATTGTTCCCTGTGCCCTAATCTATTTTCTTTTTTCAAAAATGCAAATACAGAACCGAGCAAAATATAGATATCTGCCAGATTGGCGGTTATATTGCCCAGTATTTTGTGACTGGATTTAATACCGATATAATCCACTACCTTTCCTCTGACAACACGGTCATAAGTATTGCTTAAAGCTCCTGCGCTTAAGAATGTCAGGGCTATCTTACTAAGCATATGCCCTTCCCTAAAAGCTTCTATAATTGTCAGAAGTCCGATCGCTGCTGTCGTCATCACCGACGCTTTCTTTACTTTTTCCGGTTCGGAATCCATAGAGTTAAATGCAAATCCTTTATTATATACTTTTCTGATCAGAATCCCTGTCCCACAGAGACTTTTTTTTTCTTCCGTCTCGCTTACATTCTCTTCTATGTACTGTTTTACAGCCATATCAAGAGCGAACAGTGTTCCGACCGCACCGGGTATGCGTGTACGCATTTATACTTCTCCCTGGATCTTTACGATCTCTTCTTCCTGTTTTTCTATCTCTTCGTCACGTTTTTTCTATCTCTTCGCAGAGCGTTACATAATCCATGTCTGACACTTCTCCACTCTGGAATTTTTCATATACCATACGTCCGATATCTGCAAGATCTCTTTCATTCGCTCTCTTTAACGAACGAACATTGCTTTTAATCTTCTGGATCTCCAGAGTATCTCCTGTCTTCTTTGTGATGTCACTAGCAACATCTGAAACCATTCTGCCGAATTCTTCAAAAAAATCTGCCATTAGTATCCTCTCCTTATCTCGTTCTTCTTTACAGCTGTCTTAAAATATCCAATGATCGGTACAAATTCATCGTCCCATATCCCCATTGTGTATTCGGATATTCTATTCCCGGAAGCTTTTGTGTTCCCATCACGATAATATTTCTGACCTGACTGGACGACACTCCTCTTGCCCCCGGCTGCTCACTGATCCATTCCATGATCAGGGCACATCCGCCTCTGCAATCGCTGTTGCGGCGCTCGAACCGGTCCGATTCTTAAATTCCCCGCCAGGTACTGCTCCTGTGACCGCTTCTCCCGGCGCAGCATAATCCGGTTTTATTTTTTCATCTCTAGTATACCCCCTGCCCGAATTAATATCAACTCCATTCTCCCTGCTGTTATAAAAAGCCACAGTCATTGTATTTCTTCCTCCTGAAGGCTCTGTAAATGTAGTGTCGGGATTTGATTCCAGAAAATATACCTCTCCCTCTAGGAATTCTTCCATCGGAAGCCATATGTGAAAATCTCCGGTTGTCTGCATCGCCGGCTTTATATCTATTTTCCATATTCCGGGAACCGCATTCTGAAACCTTATAAATACCAGCTGTGCATCATTATTCCTCTGTAATAATCTGTATTCCACAGTAATCGTTGTCCGTTCAAATGTAAATGAAAAATCAAACAGATACCCCAGACGTATCGGAATCATCCCCGTACGCTCTCCAGACGGCGAAGTAACCGACACCATTACGATATTCGGAAGTGTACTCCATAATTCAACGGTAAAAGACTGTGTCCCTTCTCCTACCCGGATTTCTGCTGTCCTCATATCCTGTGCATCCGTAAAACGGTTAAAATAATGATGTCTTCTGGCCGCCTCATTGCCTGTTCCGACTACAACACACCTGTTTCTTACCGTCGCATAAATGTCCAATATATCTGCCAGAATAGAATCTCCGTTATGTCCTCCAAAGCTTGTTCCGAGGGCTACACAGATCACTAACGGCATTCCCTGTTTTCTTGCCAGGTCATTCAGATAGCGGAGTCCCAGCATAATATCATTTTCCTGATAACATACGGCATCCTGTGCTATTGCGAAAAATTCTTTCAGATAATTTTTTTGCCGGCTTTAATTTGACCATTGCAATAGAAGCCTCCGGTGCGGCCCCGAGAAACTGTTTTCCAACTTCTGCTCCTCCTGCAGCCGCACTTGCAACAAATGTTCCATGTCCGTCTGTATCCACACTCGGTACTATCTGAAGCGGATCCTCCGATCTAAGTGCTGCATTGATCATTTCTTCCGTATATTCCGTTCCATAATAAAGCCCCTGTGGTGTTCTTCCCGTCTGAATCGTCTGATCCCAGATTCCCACAATCCGTGTCGTCCCGTCCAGATTGCGAAACACACGATTCTGATAATCTATCCCGGTATCTAAAAAGCCGATCATGATCCCATCCCCCATCAGCTGAAGTGTCGGATAGTTCTGCAATGTAATAATTCCCGCTGCATCTAACGGCTGCATATCCAGAAGTGTATAACATTTTGGGATCGTACTGTACCAATATTCTCTGAACGATAATGGAAGCAGAATCCTTCTGTCTACAGATACACTTTTATATCCAAAATCCATCTCCTGAATACACGCATTTTCCGGATTCACTTCCTTAAGTTCCTCATCTCTGTATAATGGAATAATAAAATCCCAGTAATCTTCGGAAATAATCTTTTTCTTTACAGTTCTCTTCCAAATCAAAAAAAAACCTTTCATATACATTTGTTTTATGTATATGAAAGGTTCCCTGTCATTCATTAATCTTTTATTATGAATTCGTATTCTGGTTCAGCATACGTTCAATAATGTCTACCGACTCTTCAATACCATAACTTGCACTGTTAAAACAGATATCATAGTTCATAGCATCTCCCCATTTCTGACCGGTATAATAATTGTAATATCTTGCATGTTGACGATCCAGCTTTTTAAGCAGACGTACCGCTTTCTTATGATCCAGATCATTGACCTCCATAATACGACGCACACGCTGTTCGAACGGTGCCGTAATAAAAATACTGATATGTGGAATATGGTTATTCGCAAGTATCACATCTGCACATCTACCCATTACAATAAGATCTTCTTCTTTTGCCATTTTGCAGATCAGGTCACTCTGATTGAAGAAGATCGCGTCTTCTCTTGTCAATCCATGATAGCGGTCAAAGTCTTTCAGACGCTCTTTGATCGTCCTTCCGGATCCCTGATATTTGTTCTCGATCAGATCCGTTCCCAGATCCGCCACATCTGTCACAGAATCCTTCTCCGCATCCAGTCTTCTTAATACTTCATTAAAGATTTCTGCATCATAGTAGTTGATTCTAAGTGCATCTGCCAGTGCAAATCCAATATCATTTCCGGCACTTCCCTGCGTTCTTCCGATACAAATAATAAGATGATCGTCTTTTGAAAACTTCTGACGCAGATTCGCTGTATTCAACTTCGCCCTGTTTTCATCCAGAATTTCAACCTTACCGAAACTTGCAGGAAGCTCTGCTATTTCCTTTAATATCTCATCGTATTTTTCATCAGTCTGGAACGGTCTTCATCCTTTCGGATCGTACGTGCCATGTTACTGATCAATGCCAGCTCACTTCTAAGAAGATGTCCCTGCGGCTTGGTACGCATCAGCATAACCAGATTGTTCACACAGGTACGTTTATCTCCTGTAAAGGTACGGCCCAGAGAAGATCCTACACATTCATATACTTCTCCGTCCAGATCATAGATCCGTTCTGCAATGTCATAATATTTATTCTTATTCTCCTGCATTTTCCGCACCCCCTTCTATAAAAAGAATATCAACATATCGATAATAAATACCGGTATCAAAAATGTCAGTGACCATGCCATATATCCAAAGAACGACGGCATACGCACACCGTTTTCATCCGACATAGATTTTACCATAAAGTTCGGTGCATTTCCTATATATGTATTTGCTCCCATGAATACAGCACCACACGAGATTGCCTCCAGCATCTTAACCGGAACAGCACCAAGCGTTGTTGCCACACCGCCCTTGAATCCAAGTGCTCCTGCTGTTGTAAGAACACAAGATATGTCGGCGTATTATCAAGAAAACTTGACAGAGCTCCTGTAGCCCAGAACATCTGGAATGGTTTGCTGATTCCAAGCTCCGCTCCATTCGCTTTCAGGATCATAAGTGCCGGCTGCATAGTAATAAAGATTCCGATAAACAGAACCGCAACTTCCTGGATCGCCCCCAGGTAAAGTGGTTACGGATACGGACTTCTTCGTTCGTCGTCTTAAACGATAAGAATGCAGCCAGAAGGATGATCACAACCTCAATTATTGACGGGAATCCAAGTGTAACTTCTCCAAGGATATGAAGTCCTTTTTACGGTTCCGTCTGCATTCTGGAATGCGGACATTCCCGGAAGTGTTCCACTTAAGATCACGGCTCCGACGATCATCGCTACATAGATAAGATTATGAAGTCCTACAATTTTAAAATGTGTTCCCGGCTCTCTGATATCCGGTTTTCTTCCTTCTGCAATATCTTTTCTGTATGCTCTTCTGTCCAGGAAATAGAATATCACCAGAAGGATCACCATATTAAAAACCAGAATATGGAATAACTTCATACTCCAGAAAAACGGCACACCCCGCATGAAGCCCATCAGAAGCGGCGGATCCCCAATGGGAGTCAGACATCCGCCCATATTAGAGATCAGGAAGATAAAGAAGATCATGATATGACTCTTTCTCTTTCTCCATGAATTCATCTTAATAAACGGACGTACAAGAAGCATACTTGATCCTGTAGTTCCGATCACACTGGAAAGCAGTGTACCAAAAACAAACAACGCCGTATTAATCCTCGGTGATCCGGCAAATTCACCGTCAATCGTAATGTTACCTGCTACACAGAATAATCCAAACAGTAAAACGATAAATGTCAGATAATCATTTACCACACATTCCAGAACAGTCTCACTCATTGTAAATATTCCATATTTCGCGATATTGTCATCCTTCGGGATTTCATACATGATATCCAGCATGAATTCTTCAATGATCGCACGAAGTGCTCTTGCTCCGGTATCTTTCTTCAATGCCTTCTTTGCAATTGCATGAAGGGCATCGTCATTGAATTCCAGTTTTACCTCATCCAATGCCAGCAGTTTCTGATACTGTTTTAATATTGCATTCTTAGGTTCTTTTAAAATCTCTACCAGCATCTCTTCACTCATCCCTGTAAAGTGAACACGATCGGCAGACGTCCTAAGAACTCAGGAATCATTCCAAATGCACGTAAATCTTCTGTTGTTACTTTCTTCAGTATCTCTTTATCGTTATTATACTTGTCTCTTAAGTCTGCACCAAAACCAATTGCTGCCTGTTTGGTCAGACGCTCTTTGATGATTCCGTTAAGATCCGGGAACGCTCCGCCGCAGATAAAGAGAATATTTCTTGTATTCACGGTTGTGAGCGGAACCATGGCATTTTTACTGGTTGCGCCGACAGGTACTTCTACATCGCTTCCTTCAAGAAGTTTTAACATTCCCTGCTGTACCGACTCACCGCTTACGTCTCTCTGACTTGAATTCTTCTTCTTTGCGATCTTATCGATCTCATCGATAAAGATGATTCCCTGCTCGGCTTTCTCTACATCATTATCTGCAGCTGCAAGTAGTTTGGAAACGACACTCTCAATATCATCTCCGATATATCCGGCTTCCGTAAGTGAAGTCGCATCTGTGATCGCAAGCGGTACATCCAGAATCTTTGCCAGTGTTTTTACCAGATACGTCTTACCGGAACCTGTAGGTCCGATCATCAGCATATTGGACTTTTCAATCTCAATATCATCCATGGAATCTGTCGCCACACGTTTATAATGATTATAAACAGCTACAGACATTGCCTTCTTGGCATACTCTTGACCTACCACATACTCATCCAGTTTTGCCTTGATCTTATGTGGTGCCGGAAGATTCTTGATATCTACTAATGGTTTATATTCTTCGCCCTCTTTTTTCTTTTTGATCTTCTGCTGCTTTGGAATACTCTGTTCCATATCAGCCATATTAAATACCTGTACTCCCGGAATATTCATCAGCTGACTGTAATCAATCGGGCCATTTGACATTGCATCAAAGCTTTTCTGCATACAGTCATTGCAGACACAGATATGATTCGGAAGTTCAATCATTTTTCCTGCAACGCTCTCTGGACGTCTGCAGATAAAGCAGACTTTTTCATATCCATCGTCATTATTTTGTTTCTTATTATCTGTATCAGATGTATTCTTTGTTGTCTCAACCTCTACATCTTCTACTTTTTCAATTTCCTGATTGTTGTTATCATCCTGATTTGCCATTATTCTCTCCTTCTTAACGTAGTTTACGCATTTCACTCTGACTTTTATCCTGCTTTTATGCTTCCCCCTGATTTACCAGTTCCAGAAATGTCTCTTCTGAAATAATCGGTATTCCCAGCTCATTCGCTTTTTATTCTTGGATGACGTACTCGTCACATCATTATTAATCAGATAGTTTGTCTTTGATGTGACTGATCCAGTCACTTTTCCACCCAGACTTTCAATCAGCTCTTTTACTTCTCCACGATTGGCAAAATGCTTTACGCTTCCGGTAATTACAAAATTAACGCCTTCAAAAATCTGCTGTTTTGTTACCGTCTCTTCCGGAATGGTCAGCTCATTTAAAAAGCCTTCTGAAATTCTCCACATGTTTTGCATCTGCAAAATATCCGACGAACGCTTTTGCCAGAACCTCTCCGACTCCCTGAATCTCATTTAATTCTTCTTCCGAAACCTTCAGAAGAGATTCTACATCATATTTTAATTCTCTGCAAATAACTTTTTTGCATTGGCAAGTCCGATTCCTGCAATTCCCAGAGAATAAATGACTCTCGGCAGGGTCGTCGTTCTTGCCTTTTCTATACTTTCTGTCAGTTTTTATATGATTTTCTCCGAATCCTTCCATCTTTTGAATTTCTTCTTTGTATTGATCCAGATGGAAGATGTCTGCAAATGTATGAATATATCCTCTGGAAATGAATTTTTCCAGTGTCGCCTCTGATAATCCTTCTATATTGAGTGCATCCCTGCTGACAAACAGTGCAAAGGATTTGACGTGCTTCGCCTGACATTCCGGATTCATACAGTATAATGCTTTTGCGTTGCCGACCTGCCGGATCTTTGTCTCTCCCTGACAGACAGGACATTTACACGGAATATCTTTTACACCGCTCCGTGTCAGATTCTCTGCAATCTGCGGAATGATCATATTGGCCTTATATACTTCAATCCTGTCACCGATCCCAAGTTCCAGTTCTTCCATAATACTGATATTGTGAACACTTGCACGGCTTACTGTTGTTCCCTCAAGTTCTACCGGATCAAAGATTGCAACCGGATTGATCAGTCCAGTTCTCGACGGACTCCACTCAATCTCTCTTAATACTGTCTCTCTGATCTCATCCTGCCATTTGAACGCAAAAGAATCCCTCGGAAATTTTGCAGTTCTTCCAAGCGACCGTCCATACGCTATATCATCATATGTTAATACAAGTCCGTCCGACGGGAAATCATTTTCACTGATCTTAGACGAAAATTTAGCAACTTCGTCCTCAACAGTATCTCTGGTCACCATATAATACTCCACTGTTGTAAATCCCTGTGACTTCAGCCATTCCATCTGACAGGCTCTGGAATTCTGAAAATCAACTCCGTCTGCCTGCACCAGTGTAAATGCATAGAACATTACATTACGTTTAGCCGTGATCTGGTTATTCAGCTGTCTGACAGAACCGCTGCACAAATTTCTTGGATTCTTGTACCTGGCATCTACATCTTCAATCTCCTGATTGATTTTTTCAAAATCCTTATATCCTATGACTGCTTCTCCTCTTAAGATCAGTTCTCCCTGATATGCAATCTGGACCGGCACATTTTTGAATACTTTCGCATTGTTCGTGATCACTTCTCCGACTTCTCCGTTACCTCTGGTGACCGCCTTATAAAGCTTTCCATCACGATAAGTCAGTACAACCGTCAGACCATCCATCTTCCATGACATCAGAACTTTCTGATCTCCCACAAAGTTCTTAAGTTCTTCTACTTCTTTCGTCTTATCCAGAGAAAGCATCGGGCTTTCATGTCTTTCTTTCGGCAGTTCGCTTACCACTTCATATCCGACATTTACCGTCGGACTGTTTGACAAGGTAATACCAAGCTCATCCTCAAGATCCTTAAGTTCATCATACAATCTGTCATATTCATAATTACTCATGATCTCCTGTGCTTCCTGATAGTATGCTCTGGAAGCTTTATTCAGAAGGCTGACCAGCTCTTTCATTCTCTCGTTCTTTGACTGTCCCATATAATTCTTTTTAACTCCTGTTCTGTTAATTCTCTTACCTCTCCCGGTTTCAGATTACCTAGTTCTACATTCATAATACGGATTCTCTTCAGTGTTGTCACCTTATAGCCAAGTGCCTCACACATCCTGCGGATCTGTCTGTTAAGACCCCCTGCGTCAGAATAATGGAAAATGTGTGTTTTCCAATCTTTTCTCACTTTACACGGCCTGGTCACCGCATCCAGGTTCTTCTCCCTGTCTCTGATATGTACTCCGCGGCTCATTTTTTTCTATGAACTCCGGTGTGATTTCTTTATTAACTGTGACCTTATATTCTTTCTCATGGGAGAATCTTGCACGCATCATGCCATTGATCAGATCACCATCATTGGTCATGATCAGAAGTCCTTCCGAATCTTTATCCAGTCTTCCCGCATAGGTCACGCGTAGCGGATAATTCAGGAATCTGATAATATTCTTCTTTTTCCCTTTTATCTTCTGTGCAAACAATCCCAGCGGGTTTATATACCGCCAGGACTGTCTTTTTGTCTTGCTTTTTATCCGTTTTTTCCCCACACAGACTTCCTGTCCGTCTTCAACCTTCATTCCGGGTACGGCATTTTTTCCATCCACCGTTACAACGCCGGATTCTATCAGCCGGTCCGCCTCTCTTCTTGAGCACACACCGGCTTCGCTTAAATATTTATTCAGCCTAATCATTCCGTAACACCCCGCTGATACTGTTATCTTTTACAAAAGTATTTCCATTATATAAAAATAATACACTTGTGATATTATCCTTCTTCATGACCTTTTCAATATCATCATAATAATACCTTGGATCGACAACCACAATTTCCCTGTAATAAGGTATCAGGAACGGAATCAGACTATTGGCATAAGAATCCTTGATGATCAGAAGCCTGTCTGTCGAATCTGCCGTCGTCTTGATGTCAAGGATCGGATAATTTCCGCCAAGAAAAAGTGCATATTTGTCTTTTCCTTTAAGCTTGGAAGTATCATAAAGAGTTGCCGTCTTCTTTTTTTCATTTACATTATTTACTACAGCCTCTGTTGCATTCTTAAGATTGTCGGGTGCATAGATATATATCGGTTCGTCATATCCCGTTTCATATCCGCTCGTCGAAGCCAGTGTTCCGTTAAATGCATTGGTCACCGCATAAGGCTTCATGTCAAAGGTTTTAGATGTATCAAGCTTCATGCTTTTTGAAAGAGCCTGATAACCGTAATACGCGCCAAGTGTTGTCCAGTGATGATCTGTGTGATAATAGATTTCTTCTGATCTGTGTTTTTTTAAAATATCACTAACATCCACCCATGTATAAACAGATCCCAGTGTACTGTGAATTGCTTTAAATTGCTTCTCCTGATTCTCTGTAACTGCATATCCCGGAAGTTTATCCGATTCGATATTAGCCGCATTCGGAACCAGCATCATGTACATTGGTATATCTTTATATTGTTTTTGAAACATTTTCATTGCAGACAGATTTTCTTTCATCTGATCTTCATCCGGTTTTGCAATATCCTCCAGAAGATAATGGTCTTTTCCTTTGAACACGCCATTCGCTTTTCTCTTTCCTGCCAGCAGATCCACCCTGCTTTTTAGCATTACCCAGAAATCTCTTCCCGCGAACTGATCTGATACATAGGATTCGTACTGCTCCATCCATCTTCCGCTTTCTATTCCTGAAATTGTAAGTTCCGGTCTCTGTTCCAGTGCCCGGTTCTCTGTCGCCGAGAATTCCCGGTCACCCGTTGCCAGATTCACAACACAGAAAGCGATCATCATTATGACAAATATCACCGCTGCTAATTTATTTCTATGCACTTCTCTTCTTCTTTCCCATTTTTTTCTTGACTGTCTCATTTTTACTCCTAAAATCTGAAATACAGGAACGGATTATATGTCTCTGTCACTAGATATGCGATACACAAAATGAACAGTACCGCATATACGATTCCATTCAGAAGCGTCGTATTCCACTTCTTCTGGCGCAGCATATGCTGATATCTGACATCTGTAAGCGGAGTAGAACCAATGATCAGAATGATCCACAATACCAGATTCGTTGTAAGCAGATACAGGCTTTCCCTGTCTGCCACTCCGTGTGCTCCTGCTCCAAACATCATTCCCAGATATCTGGCCGCCCCTCCAAGTGAAGGACTAAAGAATAATACCCATCCGATCACAACCAGCACAATACTGTAAATATGGCGTACAACCGAAGGGAGTTTATCCAGTACCGGTGACAGGATATATTTTTCAATGATCAGTATGATCCCGTAATACAATCCCCATGCCACGAAATTCCATGCAGCTCCGTGCCATAATCCGGTCAGAAACCATACAACCATTAGATTGAAGATATGCCGGCTCTTCGATACTCTGTTGCCCCCGAGCGGAATGTATACATAATCCCTGAACCAGCTGCTCAGAGAAATATGCCATCTGCGCCAGAATTCAGTAATACTTTTCGCTATGTACGGATAATTAAAATTGATACAGAACTCAAATCCAAACATCTTTCCAAGTCCCACTGCCATATCCGAATAACCACTGAAATCAAAATAAATCTGAAAGATATAGGCAAAAGCACCAAGCCATGCACTCAGTACCGACACATTGCCCTTTCCAAGTCCGGTTACTTCCGTAAATATCATACCAGAAGTATTCGCAAGCAATACCTTTTTTGCAAGTCCACGTATAAAATACATGCACCCTTCTCCGAACTTGTCCCATGATGATTCGCGGTTTACAAGCTGCTCTTCAACATCTGCATACTGTACGATCGGTCCTGCGATAAGTTGCGGAAACATTGTTACATATAATGCAAAGTTCAGGATATTCTTCTGAACTTTAACATTTCCCCGATAAACATCTATAATATAAGACAATATCTGGAATGTATAAAATGAGATACCGATCGGCAGTGCCAGCGGATGATATGTAATATGCACCGGCAAAGCACCGCATTCAGTGAATCCAGCACAAAGCCTTCATATTTGAAAAATCCCAGGATTGCAATGTTCACCACAATATTGAATATAAGGCTTCTTTTTGCCAGCCTTCTGTCCGTCAGATTTCTTGCTATATCAAGTCCACTGAAATAATTGAACAAAATGGATAACAGCATCAGGAAAATATAGACCGGTCCCCCCATGCATAAAAAATCAGACTTGCAAGCAAAGCAAAACCGGATTGTGGAATCTCTCCGGCAGCAGGTAATACAACACCAACACAGCCGGTAAAAATGTAAATAAAAAAACAATACTGCTAAATAACATCTTTCTAATTCCTCTGCCTTCTAATAAATACTATTCTTAAATGCGGCTTCTATGCGATCCGCATCTTTTGAAACAGCTAATAATATGTAATACCCCCTGGTTTCATCGATTGCAGAATGAAGAAGCCTGGTCTGTTTTACACCATAGCCCTCAAAACTCTTCTTCTGTGTAGACAAACGCTCCTCTACAGCCTTCTCCACATCTTCTACCTGGCTCTTATCTTTTACTTTTACTACCAGTATCTCATTTACACTCATGACATCATCCGGTATATACAACATTGTTCCGGCATAATCGTTGGCATTCAGACCATAATACTTCTTAAGGTCCTGAGAACTTCCCTTTTTCATGCCTTTCAGAGAAACAGATTTTTCAATATTCTTTTTGTATCGTATCTACGGATACGGTATTATCTCCCTCTCCGGAAACCAGCAATACCACATAGGCAATCAGTGCGATCACCATCAGATACTTACATGTATTAATAATATCCAGTCTTCCTTTTCTCATTATAATCCTGCTGCCTCCGCCATATGATCTACCCATTTCGTATAATAAGATGGTGACATATGGATCCCATCATCGGCATAATACTCCTGTTTTACCAGATCTGTATTATCGATGAATGTCACTTTTTCTTTTTACATAATTTTTTCAGTTTTTGATTGAACTTTGGAACATTGGCAAATAAAGGTCTTGTTTCAATCGCCGACTGCGCCGCCGGAAGAATACAATTGACATAAATCTTCGTATCCGGCAGTGACTCTTTCAGATCCTCTATAACATTTTTATATGCTTTCACAAATCCGGATGCATTTCCATTCTGTGCTTCGATATCATTCATTCCATAGGCAAGAAACAGCACTTCCGGCTTCATCTCTTTGGCTTTTTTATATGTTCCTCAATCTTTTTTACTGCTGACTTCCGAAACTTCCGTTCCATGGCGGTCTGCCTGTACATTCGCCTCATCCAGCACTCCGTACTCATATAAGCCCTGTGTGATCGAATCTCCAAGGATCAGACAATCCGCAAACTTTTCGCTTACGGATCTGTTATCTGTCTGCTTCTTCCTTCACACGTTCTTCCTCTTCAAGTTTCTGGATTTTTTTATTTACTTTTCCGACATCCGTACGATCCATCTCACTCAGGATCTTCCTGCCTTTCGTTGTGTCCTGCTTTGGATTATTAAGCCTTACTGCTACAACGATTCCTCCAAGCACAATGATCACTGTTGCCAGAATTACTGCAGTCCTAAGCACATGATCCTTTTCTTTTTCCGGAATCTCTGCCGGCTGTTTAGCTTCCTTCTCCTCAGAATTTTTATTATCTATTTCCAAAAAAATTCCTCTCTTCTACATTTCTTTTTGTTGATAAATATATATTCAACTTATTTTACTGTTTTTTCATTCCCATGTCAATTTATATCAATTTTTGTGCTATAATACAGATTACATTTATTTTTATCCGGAGGTTATTCCTTATGAACGTATACCAGTTATCAGCCAAAAATTGTATGTCCCATCTTCTTTTAAAGGATACTTTTGATACATTTCTCTTTATCGAAGGAGAATTCACTACATTTAACAAATTCACCATAAGCGGTTATCTCCAGGAAGACTTCTTCGACGAAAAACCGGAAGAGACTTACTCCCGCTGGGGAAAAGATCCGTGACTTCTGCTTCCAGATCATCCGTGGCAAACGCACTCCTCTGAACTTCAAGATTGTCCTTGCTCTCCCGGACGATCAGATTCCTGCCTTCCTGACAGTCCACGGCCTGACCACTTACCGCCCGGAAGTGTGCCAGCATTGCCAGATCATACAACTGTTTGCAGATAATACTTGTATTCTCGCTGTCCTTTATGATCAACTACATACTGAACCAGCGGATGATTTGCATTCAGGATCAGTGTACTTGTTGTACCCATATCCATTCCGCTCATGCCGTACATCTTCATCATTTCCTGCATACGGCGGTTCTCTTCAGATAATGTCATCATAGAAGCTATATTTTCATCTTTTAATTTTTCGATCTTAACATCCAGTTTCTCGTCACCAAGCTCTTTTACGGAAGATTTCTACCAGACTGTCAGATGTCTTCTGGAATGCTTCTTTTTCCTCTTCGGCAACTTCTTCTTTTGTCCTGCTGTTACATCTGCATCAATTCTCTGGAACTTGATGTTCTGATTGCTGCTGCTCTAACTGTGTAATAAACGGTGAATCAATATTGTGGCCGAGGATTACTGCATCCATGCCCTGTTTCTTAAACATATTGATGTACTGGCTCTGCTGGATCTCATCGGTTACATAGTAGATGATCGTCTTGTCTTCTTCTTTCTTCTCTGTGTTCTGATCATCTGCTTTGTTGTCCTCTGTCTTGGCATTCGGATCTTCTACGGTTCCACCATTTGCCTCGATACAGTCTTTCAGTGTCAGATACTTGTGATCCAGATTCTTGAACAGAACCGCGTCTTTCATCTTGTCACAGAACTTTTTCTCATCTTTCAGACAGCCAAACTTTATAAACGGACTGATGTTATCCCAGTATTTCTCATAGTCTTCTCTCTTTGTCTTGCACATTCCTGAAAGCTTGTCTGCAACCTTCTTGGAAATGTATTCGGAGATCTTCTGTACGAATCCATCATTCTGCAGTGCGCTACGTGATACGTTAAGCGGCAGATCCGGACAATCAATGACTCCCTTTAATACCATCAGGTATTCCGGAATGACTTCTTTGATATTGTCCGCGATAAATACCTGGTTGTTGTATAACTTAATTGTTCCTTCAATAGAATCATACTCTGTGTTGATTCTTGGGAAGTACAAAATTCCTTTTAAATTAAATGGATAATCCATATTCAGGTGGATCCAGAACAGTGGCTCTTTGTAATCCATGAATACTTTGCGGTAGAAGTTCAGATAATCTTCATCACTGCATTCATTCGGATGCTTTGTCCACAGTGGGTGGATATCACTTAATGAAACCGGACGTTTTTTGATCTTTACTTTTTCTTTGGCAGGTTCTGTCTCTACCATTTCTTTCTCGCCGTTTTCATTCTCTTTTTCTTCCATCTTGGCATCTTCGTGAATATGCTCGATTACTTCATCATCATCTTTCAGATCTGCTTCGTCGATCGTCTATTCAGGCTCTGCATTTGCCTTGGAAAGGAAGATTTCTACCAGCATAAATGAACAATATTTCTCCAGAACTTCTCTCATTCTGTATTCATTAGCGAACTCCAGGCTGTCCTCATTCAGATACAGGGTCATTGTAGATCCGACTTCCTGTTTGTCGCCTTCTTCCATCTCATACTCCGTTCCGCCGTTGCTTACCCAGTGTACCGGTTTTGCGCCTTCTTTGTAAGAGAGTGTATCGATATGCACCTCATCTGCTACCATAAATGCAGAATAGAATCCAAGACCGAAATGTCCGATCATATCATCTTCTGTTGTCTTATCTTTATATTTTTCAAGGAACTGTGTAGCTCCTGAAAATGCAATCTGTGTAATATATTCTTCTACTTCATCGGCTGTCATTCCAAGACCGTTATCTGTAAATTTCAGAGTTTTTTCTTCTGGATTAACCTCAACTTTGATCGCCGGTTTGTAATCATCCGGTAACTGGTATTCACCCATCATATCCAGCTTCTTCAGTTTTGTGATCGCATCACATCCATTGGAAACCAACTCACGTGCGAAAATATCGTGATCGGAATATACCCATTTTTTAATGATCGGGAAAATGTTTTCACTGCTGATTGACAAACTACCTTTCTTTGCTGCCATTGTAAATCACTCCTATTTCTACTTTTATATTTCTATCATATTAGTGACAAAAGATGCCGTATTGCCGACTGGCCCACATCTTTTTGTTACATTTTTCATCTAACAGATATGATAATACTGCATATTTTAAAAGTCAATAGAAAATTAGCACTCTTTTAAAAAGAGTGCTAACAATTCTATGAAATTTATAAACCATTTATAAACTTTGATATTTTTATGATATTTTCGCCTAATATCCTTATATTAATATTATATGTGCCGTACCATTTTTCCGGCTACTCTATGCTTTTCAATGATTCTACCATGTCAATTTTCTTTAACTTGAAATACATTACCCAGTTTACGAATAATGAAAATCCTATCGTAAATAAAAAGCTGTAGATATAACTCGGAAGATAAATGCTTCGTCCAAACATCGCCGCATCCACTTCCACCGTCTGAATTACGAACAGGTGCAGGACTTTACCGAATATCACACCTACGAAAGCTCCAATAAGCGTCAGCAGGATATTTTCCCGGAATACATATTCCGCTACTTCAACATCATAGAAGCCAAGCACTTTCAAAGTTGCAAGCTCTCTCTGACGCTCTGTAATGTTAATACTGTTCAGATTATAAAGTACTACGAATGCAAGCATTCCCGCCGAAACGATCAGGACTATGATCACCAGATTCAGGCTGGCAAGCATATCATCCAGCTGATCCTTAATATCATGCAGATAAGAGATTGTCAGTACCTGATCTTTCGCAAGGATTTTTTCTCCGGCTTTTTTCACCTGCTCTTCTGAATATCCATCCTTTGCCCGGAACATGATACAGTTATATTCTGCTGTCTTTCCATATACTTTCTTATAATACTGCGGCGTAAAATATATGTAATGTCCCATATAGTTCTCACAGATATGCGCAATTTTTACTGTGACACCTTTTGCCATACCGTCCTTAAGATTTATCGTATCACCTTCTTTTACATTCAGAAGTTTTGCCGTCTTCTCACTGACAATTGCACCATTGTCTGTAAGTTTGTATGATTCTTTCGTCTTCCTGTCATGGAAATCTTCATATTTTCCGACAATATCCGGATCGCCAAGTACGCACTGATAAACGCTACGTTTTTTATTTCCCTTTGATGCCGTCACGCTCTGCATCCTCGCATCCATATAAGTCTGAATATCCGTATCTTCTTTCAGATATTCCTTCAACTCTTCTTTCTCTGTCTTTGTTACATCATCCTTGTAGAAAATATGCCCGTCATACAGTTGGATCTCATCGTACTGAATATCTGCGATCTCATATACCGAATCCTTTACCCCATATCCAACCAGCATCAGTGCCATACAGCCGCCCCGAATATCGTCATAAAGAAACGTTTTTTATAACGCATCAGGTTTCGGATTGTTGATTTCCATGTGAAATTCATTCGTTTCCAAATAAATCCAATTCTTTCCAAGAACACTCTTCTTCCCTTTTTTGGTGCCGGCGGACGCATCAGCACAGCCGGTTCTGCAGACCAGTTCTTTATAGCAGGATGCAAGTGTCGCTCCCATGGTACACACGATCGAAGCGACCGATGCCATCACCGCATAACTCATATGATATGGTACATAAATCTTCGGAATATGTGGATACATAATCTCATATGCATAAATGATAATATACGGCAAGATCTTTTCTCCTGTCAGCACTCCCAGAATACTTCCTCCCGCTGTTGCAAGAAACGCGTATCCCAGATACTTGGAAGCAATAGAAAAATTACTGTATCCCAGTGCTTTCATTGTACCGATCTCAATTCTCTGCTCTTCCACCATACGGGTCATACCGGTCAGACTGATCAGAGCAGCAACTAAGAAGAACATCACAGGAAATACTTTTCCGATTGCACGCATACGGTTTGCATTTTCCCCAAATCCATCATATTCTACCAGTGTACTTCTATCGTATACATACCATTTTGGATTTTTTATCTTCTTAATCTGTTCTTTTGCATCAGCAAGCTTTTTTTCTCACCTTTTGCGATTTCTTCCTCAAATGTCTCTTTTTCCGTCCTCATATTCTTTTTTTCTCGCATCGGCAAGTTTGGCTTCATTTTGAGCAATTTCTGTCTCGCCATTTTGCAATGTCTGTTCCTGTGCTTTCAACTCTGCTTTACCGGCATCTAATTGTTTCTGTCCGATTCTATACTTGCGGCTGCACTGGTAAGCTTTGCTTCACTGGCGTCCAGCTTCGCTTTTGCCTGGTCAAGCTCGGCTTTCCCACTTGCGAGCTTTTGCTTTGCTGCATCAAGTCCGGCCTTCTGGATCTGATAATCCTGTTCTTTTTGCATCCAGTGTCTTCTTGGTCTCCTGCGCCTGCTGCTCCATTACCTGGATCTTCTGTAATAATTCCTGATCCTGGTTGGGATTCTCCTGATCCGGATCCTGTCCCGAACCGCCTGCTGCCTGTGCTTTTTAGTGCCTCAATCGTATTCAGAAGAGTCTGATATCCCGCCCAGCCTTTATCCAGTTCGGCTCTGTATGTAACCAGGCCTTCCTCTCCTGCCTGAATCTTTGCCTGCGCTTCTGCATACTGGGAATCATACGCAGCTTTTTCCTTGTTCGTACTGTTTCTTTCCCTGGGAAAGCTCTTTCAGTCCATTTTGATACGTCTTTTTCGCCTGATCCAATTCTTTTTGTTTTGTATCTATCGTCTGCTTTGCTGCTGCAATCTGCGACTTTCCACTCGCAATCTTTTCTTTTGCCTGCGAAACCTGCATCTCTCCATCCGTAATCTGCTTTTTTTGGCATCCTCAAGCTTCTGCTTCGATTCCGCTTTGCCATCATCCAGCTTTTTCTGCGCTTTCGCAAGTTTTTCATTTGCCTTATCTTCAAGTTCCGACTTCCGGATCTTTCCTCTTTCTTCTGTGATTGCTTCGATTCTCTTTTGGACGGTCTTTACTTTCTCTTTATATGCCTTCGTATAAGCAGTCAGATCTTTTGCACCTGCCACCTGTACGTACATTTCCGTATACACATCCAGATCAAGGTTTTCTCCGGAACCACTACGAATCCGCTTATCGTACCGGTTCCAATGGTTGTGCTTCCTCGGCTCAGTGAAATGTAGTATGGGGAATTTCCTTTTCCGACTACTTTTTAATTCGTCCGTCTTCAATGTATCTGTCACCTTGTCATCTGTTCCGGACTTTAATTTTATCGTCTCGCCGATTTTATAATTCATCTGGTCATCAACCAGACATTCCCCTGCTTTTTCCGGCATACGTCCTTCCCTTACCGTGATCTTATTCATATCCTCCATCGCTGATATCACATGAAGTACATATTGCTTCTTATTCTTTATATTCAGGAAATCTGCACTGTAGGCACCTTCAGCCTTTCCCACTCCCTTTACGTTTCCGACCGCACTTACATCCTCTTTCGTAATTCCAAGCGTACTGACAGCCTTAATGTCCATCAGATCCGATTCATCAAAATACGCATCTCCCGTAATTCTCATAGATGGTTCCGATGCCCGGATTCCAGAAAAGAACGCAACACCCAAAGCAACAATAAAAAGAATTGAAATAAAACGGCCAAAATTCCGTCGGATCTCCATGTAAAAATTCTTTCGTGTTATCTTTCTTGCCATCTGTTATCCTCACCTCTTTGTCTTACCATTCTATGGTCTCAACCGGAACCGGCTGCGGATTTTCGATGATCTTATCAACCCGTCCGTTCTTGATCTTGATCACCCGGTCTGCCATCGGTGCTATTGCCGAGTTATGTGTGATCAGTACCGCCTTCCCTAAGAACGAAAGGGTCTCCGCTCAAAACTCTTTTGCATCCCCTTACGGGGTTCAAACAGTTCGCTCCGTCCCTTTAGCGGGAAGTCAAACTGCCTAAGAACTTCTACACATCGCGCCAAAATACGCATCAAACACAATACCAAGTCTTTCTCATGTCGTGATTGGCCAATGATAATGAATTCAATAGAGGGATTGTAACCGTTGTGTAGCCGGAAAGTTGTGGTGAAACCATTGATTTTCCGGCTTTTTCGTACACTTCCGGTATCAAAAAGGTTACGGTTCCTCTGTTTAATTATTATGGCATGCGAAACCTCAGGAATAAAACTACAAGGTCCCAGCCTGTGCATACGGACTCATGGTTGGAAATTCTTAAGTAAAAAAGTTGACCGTTTGCTCACAAAAAATCCACTGTCTGAGACGAATGTCGAGTTTGGATTTTTTATGAGCTCGTTTTTAGGTCAACTTTTTTGCTTTAGAATTTCCCCATGTTGAGTCAGCACAGGCTGCGACTTTGTAGTTTTATTCCGGTCGGTGACAGCCGCCATGATGCATTAAATAGAAAATTACTTCAACATCTCCCGCAATTTCTGATTCACCATTCCAGGATTTGCCTTTCCTTTCATGGCTTTCATAGTCTGTCCGACCAATGCGCCGAGTGCTTTTTCTTTGCCGCCTTTGTAATCGGCAATGGCTTTTGGATTCTTCGCAATGACTTCTTTTAGCACTTCTTCCAGTGCGCCTTCATCATTGACTGTCTTTAATCCGTGTTCTTCTACATAACTTTCCGGATCTACATCTTTTTCAAATACCTGTTCGAACACTTCTTTGGCAACGGAACTGTTGATGGTTCCTGCTTCTGTAAGCCCGATCAGTTTTGCAAGATTTGCCGGTGAGAAGCTGATATCTTCCGGTTCCATGCCGTGTTCTTTTAACAGACGCATGGTTTCTCCCATCAGCCAGTTGGATACTTTCTTCGGTTTTCCACAAATTGCTGTTGTCTCTTCAAAGATATCCGCCATATGCTTAGACTCTGTGAGACAGTTTTTCATCACGGAATTCCGGCTGTTTTGCTTTGATCTTTTCGATCCACTCATCGTCGATCACGATCGGTACAAGATCCGGTTCCGGGAAATAACGATAATCCTGAGCATCTTCTTTGGAACGCATTGCGTGAGATGATTCTTTATTGTCATCCCATCTTCTGGTCTCCTGGATAACAGCTTTTCCTTCTTCGATAAGTTCGATCTGACGCTCTCTTTCTCCTTCAATGGCTCTTGCGATTGCCTTGAATGAGTTCAGGTTCTTCATCTCCGTTCTTGTTCCGAATTCCTGTGTGCCGACTTCTCTTACCGATAAGTTCACGTCCGCTCTCATCGAACCTTCCTGAAGCTTGCAGTCTGATGCTCCCAGATACTGGATGATCGTTCTTAATTTTTCCAGATAAGCGATAACTTCTTCTGATGAACGCATATCCGGCTGGGATACGATCTCTACAAGCGGCACACCACTTCGGTTAAAATCTACCAGAGATGTATCATCCCATTCATCATGAACCAGCTTTCCGGCATCTTCTTCCATATGCATCTCGTGGATGCGGACTTTCTTCTTTGTATCACCAACTGTGATCTCTACATAGCCATTTCTTGCGATTGGCTGATAGAGCTGTGAAATCTGATAGTTCTGCGGGTTATCCGGATAAAAATAGTTCTTGCGGTCGAATTTGCACACTCTTGTAATATCACAATGTGTTGCAAGGCCGATTCCCATTGCATATTCTACAACTTGTTTATTTAATACCGGAAGTGATCCAGGCATACCGGTACAAACCGGGCATGTATGTGTATTCGGTGCTCCTCCGAATGCAGTGCTGCATCCACAGAAGATCTTCGTCTTTGTTGCAAGCTCTACATGGACCTCAAGTCCAATGACTGTCTCATATTGTTTTGCCATGACTATCTGTCCTCCTTTGCAAGTTCTGGTGCTTCATATGCCTTCGTCTGTTCAAATGTATTGTTTTCTTCAAAACAATTTCCAATCAACTGCATACCTACCGGAAGTCCTTTGGAATCTTTTCCTACCGGAATTGTGATTCCCGGAAGACCTGCCAGGTTGACAGAAATTGTGTAAATGTCTCCCAGATACATCTTGATCGGATCACTTAAGCTCTTTCCAAGTTCCGGTGCTGTCGTCGGAGCCGCCGGAGCTACGATCACATCATATTTTTCAAACGCTTTATCAAATGCTTTCTTAATTAACGCTTTTGTTTTCAATGCTTTCAGATAGTATGCGTCATAATATCCGGAGCTCAGAACGAATGAACCAAGCATGATTCTTCTCTTTACTTCCGGTCCGAAACCTTCAGAACGGGATTTCTTATACATATTGTGAAGACCTTCATATTCTTCTGTACGGTAACCATATTTCACGCCATCGAATCTGGCAAGGTTGGAGCTTGCCTCAGCGGATGCAATGACATAATATGTAGGGATCGCATATTTTACAAGACTTAAGTCAAATTCTTCTACAACCGCACCTTTTTCTTCCAGTACTTTCACTGCCTGTAAAATATTTTCTTTCACCTCAGCGTCCAGTCCATCTCCAAAATAATCTTTCGGGATACCGATTCTCATGCCTTTTACATCATCTACCAGTGCAGATGTGAAATCATAGCTTTCGCGTTTGATCGATGTACTGTCCTTTGGATCATAGGATGCAATCGTCTCTAAGATTGTTGCACAGTCCGTCACATCTTTCGCAACCGGCCCGATCTGATCCAGTGAAGAACCATAAGCGATCAGTCCGTAACGGGATACCGTTCCATATGTTGGTTTGATTCCGGTCACGCCACAAAATGAACTTGGCTGACGGATAGATCCGCCTGTATCGGATCCAAGTGCATATGGTGCTTCTTCTGCTGCAACCGCTGCACAGCTTCCTCCCGAAGATCCCCCCGGAACATGCTCTAAATTCCACGGGTTCTTTGTCGGTCCGAAATAAGAAGTCTCTGTCGTACTTCCCATGGCAAATTCATCCATGTTTGTCTTTCCTAAGATAACTGCTCCTGCTGCTTCCAGATTCTTAACTGCCTCTGCGGTAAACATCGGTTGGAAGTTGCCGAGAATCTTCGAACTACAGGTTGTCAGCATTCCTTTCGTACACATGTTATCTTTGATCGCCACCGGTACACCTGCAAGCGGTCCTGTAAGTGTTCCATCATCAATCAATTTCTGCACTTCTTCTGCACGCTTTAATGCACCCTCTTTATCAAGTGTTACAAAACTATTTACATCTTTTTCTACTTTTTCAATCTGTGCAATAGAGGCTTTCACGGCTTCCACAACAGATATTTCTTTTGCTTTGATCTTCTTTCCAAGCTCTACTGCTGTAAGACTTGTAATATCCATAACCGTTTTCCTCCTATCCGATCGTCTTTGGTACTTTGAAGCTCTGGTCTTTTTCCAACGGTGCATTCGCCAGTGTCTCCGCACTGCCGTCTCCATTTGTCACGACATCTTCCCGGAATACATTCTTCACTGGAAATACATGTGACATTGGCTCGATTCCATCCGTATCCAGTTCATTTAAAGTATCTATATAATCTAACATTTTTTCCATATCTGCTTTGGCATCTTCTTTTTCCTGACCGGATAATTCCAGTTTTGCAAGAATACCAACGTATTCTATGGTCTCATCTGATATTTTGTTTGCCATCTTTCTTATCCTCCCGTTTTTATGGTTCCAGTCTGCTTAAATCTCTTGGGAATAATGTAGTCTCTCTTACGTTGTCTTCTCCTAATAACTGCATCGTCAGACGTTCCAGTCCGATTCCAAGACCTCCGTGCGGCGGCATTCCGTGCTTAAATGTCGCAAGATACTGTTCCATTCCTTCTTCTGTCATTCCCCTTGCCGCAATCTTGTCTGTCAGCATCTTATAGTCATGAATACGCTGTCCGCCGGTCGTAATCTCCAGTCCTCTGAACAACAGGTCAAAGCTTAATGTATATCTTGGATCTTTCGGATCATCCATAGCATAGAATGGACGCTTCTTGGATGGATAATGTGTAACAAATACAAAATCACTTCCCCACTCTTCTTTCGCATAACGTCCGATCAGTACTTCTTCCTCCGGTTCAAGGTCGAATGGGTTTCTCATCTTATGGTTATATTTTTCTGCGACGATCTCTTTGATGTCTGCGAATTTTACTGCCGGAATCTGACTGACATCCGGAAGTTCTACCCCAAGAACTTTTAATTCTCTGTCATATTCTTTTTCAGCAGTTCCATTGCATACTGAAGAAATCCTGTTTCCATTGCCATGATATCTTCAAATCCATCAATATAACCCATCTCAAAATCAAGACTTGTATACTCGTTCAGATGACGCTTTGTGTTATGCTTTTCCGCTCTGAATACCGGTGCTGTCTCGAACACTCTGTCGAATACACCGACCATCATCTGTTTATAGAACTGTGGGCTCTGTGCCAGTACAGCCGGTCTGTGGAAATATTCCAGTTTGAAAATGTTGGCTCCGCCTTCTGCACCTTTTGCCCCGATCTTCGGTGTATGGATCTCTGTAAACTCCTGACTGTACAGGAAATCTCTGAATGCTCTTGTAAGTCCTTCCTGAATTCTGAATTTCGCACGTTCCCGGATATTTCTAAGAGAAATGGAACGGTAGTTTAATTTCGCTTCCAGAGATGTATTCAATTTCCATTTTGAAATTGCAAGCGGCATCATCTCGTCTTCCGGCTCACTTAAGATTTTTACGCTCTCCATACGGATTTCAATTCCATTTGGTGCTTTTTCATTCTCTTCTAAGACGCCTTCTACTTCGACTGTTGTCTGCTTCTTTGATGTCTTTCAGTTCGAAATCAGCACTGCCTTCTTCATAGACACACTGAAGCAGACCTTCTCTTTTTTTCTTAAGATCACAAATGCAACAGTTCCCATGTCACGGATCGTATGCACTGCTCCGTTGACTTTTACCTTTGCTCCTGCTTCTGCCTGTTCCAGTAATTCACTGATTTCTTTTGTCTCTTTTGGCTTTACACCTGTTAAATACTCCATGTTCTTTTCCTCCTTTTCTTCCCGGGACGAATAACGGTTATAAACATAAAAATCCGCCCTGGAATACATACTTGTATCCCGGGACGGATATCATCATCGTTATCCGCGGTACCACCCGCATTGAATCTCAAAGCTGTATAGTGCTTTCTAAGATTCCTCTTTTCGTGCGTAACGTGCAGTCTACGTACCAACCTACTTTTCATTCAACTTTACCATATTTACTTGTTCAGCTGGTCTGCTCCAGAGTGTTCCCTATTGTCCTCATTCCCCAAGCAGTGCTCTCAGTCGGTGACACCACATTCCTGTCAGGTTCCAGAGTCCAGAGTCTCTTTCATCGCTTTACTATACTAAAATTTGTTTTAAATGTTAGCACATGTTTTTTCAGATTGCAAGAGGGTATTCTGAATTTTATGTAAAATGTCTTCCTGGCTTTTCATTTATGACTTGTTATGGTATTATTTACTAAATTAATGCAACTCTATTTTTGAATGTAACCCTATCATTCCACGCAAGGAGGATATATTATGACTCAGAAAAAGAAGTATTACTTTTGTTTTGCACTTGCCATATCCATCTGTATGACCGTGCTGATTCAGGTATTTCAGTTGTATTCTTTACCGATACTTGGTATATTGGAGCTTTTTATGCTCGTGAATGTATGTATGATCGCAGTGAATATATTTAACCGCAAGTGTTTGAATCATGTTGGAACGCTGATTATTACAGGAAGTTTGTTTCTTTTCCTACTTGCGCGGAATACATTTTTATTTTTGTTTTCTTTTTCTATTTAATGCATTAAGCGGTTGATACCCGGCCGGAAGGAAAGGAAAAGAGTCCCGCTGCGTGCTGATTCAATCATGGAGTATTTCTAAAGCATAAAAATTGTCCTAAAAGCAGCAGTCAAAAAAACATAACTCGCAAGCTCAGATTTTCTTCCTTACGTTATCGCATACTGTAATGATTCAATAGTGGAATCGTAACCGGCGTGATACCGAAAGTGTACAAAAAATCCGGAAAATCAAGGCTTCCACCTCAACTTTCCGGCTGCACACAAAGGTTACAACCCTCTATTGAATTCATTATCATTGGCCAGGCACGACATGAGAAAGACTTGGTGCTCTGTTTGTCGCGTATATGGAGTGATGTTTAGAAAAACTTAGGGTGTTCAAATCTCCGTTAAAGGCATGGAACGAATTGTTTGAGCGAAACGAGTTATGAGTGGAATGCCTTTGCTTTTAGGAGATTTGGACATCCTTAGATTTTCTTACATCACGGAATCTTAGTAGCAAACAGAGCACCAAGTTTTTCTCATGGACTGAGAGGCCGCGATAATTAATTAAATAGAAATCAATTCTAAAATCCGGAACTCCTCTGCCTCTTTCCCTATCTGACACAACAGACACCGCATTCCCGCATCCGTGATCTTACCATCCAGTGTCATAGTTACTTTTGATTCCCATTTTCTGTCATCAGATTCATAGCATCAATCTGGATTCCATTTAACTTTGTCATGTTCACGAACAGGTTCAGATCACTTGTCTCTTTTGGGCAGGTAAATCCAATCTTTACCTGTGTATGTTCGGTCTCAGCTGTCAGTCCCTGCTGCCGCCAGAGCTGCCGTCATAACTTTTTCCTGCATCTCTGGTAATAATTCATATTCATATTTTCTGCAAAGGCTCATTAAATGTCTCAGGAATGTTTTATATTCTTCCTGAATCTCCGGATCTACATCCGTGGCTCTTTTTTCAATGATTTCAAGTTCTCTTTCGAGAACAAATACATCTCCTCCGGTCTGAGCTTTTACTTCTGCTACATGTTTCCCACACTCCATGCGTTTCAGAAACAGTGGTTTCATCTGTGTATCCACCGCATCAATACCTGCACGTACTTCTTCCAATGTCATAACTTTTTTCCTCTCTTACTATCAACATATACGATCGGCATACCAGAATATCTTCTATAATAAAGCTCCCTGTCTGTCCAGTTCTGCTCTGATCTTTCTTATATCTGCTTCGCCAAATTCTGCCTGTACAGCGGCTGCCACTCCGGCCGAATGTCCGGTGGCAAAACAGGTTCCCATAACCCTTACTGCCGCAAATGCTGCTTCATCTGCAGATATCATCCTTCCGGCCGCATACAGATTCCCGATATTATCTGACTGCTAAGCCCCAAGTGGTATATCGAACCAGCTTCCTTCTTTTACATCCATATATGTTGCCATCTTATCTGTATCTTTGTGGATCTCCGGCTTCCATCCGCCTCTTGCCACACTATCTTCACATTTTTTCTGTTCAGTACATCTTCCGCTTTTATCATCGACTTTCCTTTGATCCTTCTTGTCTCACGGAAACCGATAGACGGACCGATCATCGTCAGTTCACATTGCTCCATCCCCTTAAGATATCTGCGGAATGCCTCTACATAATACAACACCTGTCTTCTGGTGTCCAGTTCCATCTTCGTAAGTTCCTGACTGCTAAGCCCGGTCGGCATAACACTTGGAAGTAATACTGCTACCTGATTCGATCCTTCTCTTTTAAGAATAAATCCTTTTTCTCGCGTGAGATGCTGGATTCCTGCTTTTTTTGCCTTGATCACGGCCTGTTCCACAGCTTCCGGAGTCAGATCACAGGATATATCAACGCCACTTAACCGAAATGGAAGAGTTGCAGCCTGTACATTTCCCTCTTCATCCCGCCAGACGTATTCTCAATGATACAGAGCAGTTAAAATACAGCATGTTAAAATACAGTTCTTTGCAGACAGGAACTCTGAAACTAGGCATGTTATGGATTGGAGGTTATCTGAATCTTCCACAGCTGATCACGGATTATCATGACCGACATCCACTTGTCACCTGCCATCTTGATGTAGAAGGAAGCAAAACACTGTTTCATATGCTTAAAGCAAGAGATCTGCATGCAATCTTCATCATCGGTTCTGAAAAACATCTGCTAAACCAGTCAGTCTGATATTGTAATACAGCTTGCCTCCAACAATCTGGCCATTGGATTTTTTCTTCAAACTCAATTGCAGTCCGGTTAAAGAATCCGGGATGTAAGATCGTGCCGCTTGAAGTTACTTTATCAAGACCGATCTACTATGTAACACACAAAGATATGCTGAATTATCCGACCGTTCATTCCTTTACAGACTTTATAAAAGACAGATTTCAGCCAGATAAACCAATACCGTAAAATGACTTGCGGATTTCTCTCTTCACCAGTTATAATAAACAGGAGAGAATCTATCTTTGGGGGATTATTATGATAAAAACATTGTTCAAACACATTTCAAAATACTACAAGGACACTTTTGTCCTGGCCATCGCAGGTGTTGCTGTCGGCGTCCTTGTCGGACTCGTTGATGCAGCATTCGGGCTGGGACTTAATGCCTGTACCGCTATCCGGACGAAATACTTCTGGTATCTGATCTGGTTCCTGCCTCTTGGCGGCGTCTTCATCTGGTTCATCTACCACCAGTTTGGCAAATCTGTCGCCAATGGTATGAAGATGGTCTTTCACGTCGGCCTTGGTAAAAACACCAAACTTCCAATCCGTATGGTGCCACTATCCGTCATCGGAACCTGGACAACACACCTGTTTGGAGGAAGTGCCGGACGAGAAGGTGTTGCTGTTCAGATTGGTGCGGCTGTTTCTAATAATATAGGACGTCTGGTTGATAAGACCATCGATATTGAGAACAGCCGTAAAATGTTCCTGATCACCGGTATGGCCGCCGGATTTTCCGGACTTTTCTGTACTCCGCTTGCTGCAATCTTTTTGCATTGGAAGTACTGGTTGCCGGAAAACTTGAATATCATGCTTTGATTCCAGCAACGGTAGCCTCCATCAGCGCTGCATTTACATCCAGAGCACTCGGGCTTCGGAAATTCCATATTAATATACTGGAAACCTTGAATTACCACCCTTCTACCTACAATGCCGTTTTACTTAAAACTGGCTGCGATGGGACTGGTCTTTGGTATCGTTGGTTCTTTATTTGCTCTGATTCTTCGGTATCTGCGTTTAAAATTCGCTTTCCGTTTTTCTTCGCCTGTAAAAAGGTTCTGATTATGGGATCTGTTGTCGCAATTCTTATGATGATCTTTCATCAGGGAAGATACTCCGGAACAGGCTCTAACCTAGTTGCTCTGTGCTTTGACGGTATTACAGACGATATATATGCTTATGACTGGATTCTTAAGATGGCTCTTACGATTCTGACACTTTCCTCCGGATTCATCGGCGGTGAAGTTGCACCTCTGTTTTCCATCGGTTCCTGCTTAGGATATGTACTTGGACCGGTATTCGGATTTGATCCGATGTTCGGTGCAGCTCTTGGATTCGCTTCCGTGTTCTGCAGTGGATCAAATACTTTGCTTGCAGCTATCCTGGTCGGCGTGGAAAGTTTCGGATATAATATGCTCCCGTTCTTTTCGGTTGTATGTTTTGTATCGTTTATCTTTAACTTTAATAATTCGATCTTTACAGCACAGAGAGTTGCATTTACACATCCTGTACGGCATCAGCGGTTGAAACAGCGGATTGCACCAAAGTGGAATTAACGAGTCGGACTTATGTATTTCAGTCTACAGAACCTGCCACTGGCAGCTTCTTCCGAATGCATGACGGCTTAAAAAAATGGGATCAGGCTTTAAAACCTGATCCCATTTTATCTATCCTATATTTTAAAATTCTATTCTTTTTATTTATTGGTTCTTCATTTCTTTAATCACCATTATCTTTCTAATGCTCTTTATCTCTGTTCCAAATATGTAGCCGCCCAAAAAAAAATGCGGTCGCCTTATTGTAATTCAATGATAATTGAGCATATTCTTTCGATTCAAATGTGTTCTGTTCTGTACGTTCTAAAGATTTTAACATACTTTCATTCTGTGATATCATGTTTTTATTCTGGGCTTCAATTCTGTGTTGATTGAAAATCATATATTCATTCTGCTGAATAATATAATCCAATCTGCTTAGAATTTTTTGTATACCATTTTCCATATGTTCATGAATTAATGTATCACTGAAACTTTCCTGCGAAGTAGACATATAATCATATATGTAAATCAGTGACGCCAGATTACGGTATTGTTTTGGCAGAAGATTCTGATTGTAATACGCCGTTAATAATGAATCAGCTTTATTATATTCACTACTCAGATAAGATAACGTTTGCTTATATTCTCGTTCCATTTGTGCTACTCGATCAGCATTGTTCTCTACACGTGCCTTTTCTTCTGCATTATGTTTTTTTGCTTCTTTATTAGATTTCGATACTTCTCGGTCATCAGATATAATCATGACTAAACCCAAAATCGTCATTATAATACACATTATAGTCATACCACCAAAGAATAGTTTGAAGATTATTGTAAAAAAACCTGTTCCAAACCCTAATGTAATCCATCCGGAAAATAATGTCCCTACTATTCCTATTCCCAACATCATAAATCCACCAGAATAATCCGGCACATCATTTTCCACCCGTAAACTTGGAGTTTTCATATAAACCAACTCATTTTCCATGTATTTCTTCTCTTTACTATATAAAGCACTTATTTTCTTCTTTGCAATTTCCAAATCTCTTAAATCTCTTAGATATAACAATAATGCATTTCGATTAATATCCATATTTTAATTTCTCCTTTAGTATATAATTCTTTGTTTTCTTATGACAATGTCCATAATACCAATGTATTATCCTCCGGCTCCACTAAAAGATATAATTTTCCATCTATTTCATCCTTGCTAATAATATCTCCAAAGTAATTATAATTATCACTCATTACACCAAAGTCACATACAATGTCTCCATTTTTATTAATAATTCCCCATTTTCCCTCCAGATTTTTCACCATTAAATATTGTCCCTCTTGGTCATATTCCAGATATCTTTCTCCTGTTATTTCTTTTCCTTGCTTATCATATACGCGATAACTTCCATATTTCGCTTTATATCTATACTATCGTAAGAAATATCTGTCCATTTCTTTATCACTTATCATTAAGTTTATACTGATTATATCGTATCTATCTATAATGTCATAAAGATAAATTTATCTAAAGTTCCATCAGCTAAAACAATATATCTATCGTTCAATATACTCTGTATCATATAATAATCATTATATACTTTTATACCTTCAAGGTTCTCAATAGGTGTCTTACCGTTAACATTATTGTGAATCTCATAGATTACATTTCCATCTTTGTCTAATAACCGATAACAATCTTCTCCTTCTTCATATTTTTTCCAATCGTATATAATATATTTTTCTTTTTCATAATTAATATTTTGATTACTAATTTGATTTTCATTTATATCCCAATAATCTCCGCTATAAACTAAATACTGGCTTCCTATTGTACGTTCATATTTTCCTTGCAATTCCTTTATTATCTTTCCATCTATTCCAAGAATCTTCTGTTTTCCATCTTGTTGTATCAAATAATCTTCATCACATATTTTTAATTCTTCATATTCTGGAATAATTTCTTTTCCATTTTAGTACCATAAAAAGTGTAGTTGTTAGAGAGGAATTAACTCTAACATCTACACTTATTTTATTATAATAAGGGAAGTAGTTGGTATGACATATTGCCATTAGGATTTTCACATCCGTGAATGAAACCGTCAGCCATCCCCTTATTATAAACATTCATTTAAGCAGGTTGAAACTCGCAGGAGCTTTCGCGTAACGAACTAAACTGAATCATAATAAGTGTAGATGGGATAAACAACTGCAATTCTATAAAAAGAAAAGGAGTATATTATGATCAGCGTAGGAATTGATGTATCAAAAGGGAAAAGTACAGTATGTATTTTGAAACCATATGGAGAGATTGTTAGTAAGCCTTTCAATATTACCCATACCCATAAGGATTTAAGCGAATTATCTTCCATGCTTTTCAGACTAAATGATGAAGTCAAAATCGTTATGGAAGCAACCGGAATTTATCATCTTCCAATTCTTACATATTTACAGGAAAAAGGATTTTTTGTTTCTGTAATTAATCCGTATCTTATGAAAAGTTATCGTAACGAAAGTCTGCGAAAAGCCAAAACCGACAAGATTGATTCCCGTATCATTGCTAATTATGGAATTGATCATTGGTTTAAAATGAAAGAATTTCAAACTTCTGGAGAGATTTATGAAGAGTTGAAGTTGCTACGTTTTTGGTGATAATACTTTGGGCAAAAGCAAAAAAAAGAAATACGTCCCAAGCCAGGAAAAAGCCAAAGTCATATACACCCTGGCTCAGGAAAGTATTCCCACATTACCTTCAGAAACCTCATCGGTCAAAATGCTGGTGACTGAAGCAGTTCGGGTGCTCAAGGAAGTTGATGCAACCCTTGGTCTAATTTTATCACGGATGCAGGAAATAGCCAAGACTTTGCCAGAATATTCGGTTGTAAGAGAAATGGGTGGAGTGGGAAATACATTAGCCCCAAAGTTAATTGCAGAAATAGGAGATGTTCGCAGATTTCGCAACGGGAAGGCATTGGTTGCATTCGCAGGAATTGATCCACCACCGTATGAATCTGGTCAATTTGTAGGTTGTAATAGGAAAATCTCGAAACGTGGTTCAGCATCATTGCGCAAAGTAGGATACGAAACAATGAGAAGTTTAAAAATGCGTTCCAGACCAGAAGATCCGGTTTACCGATAGGAATCAGAAGGTAAAAGTAAAAAATCAGCAAAGATAGCCGGATTAAATAAGTTTTTACGCATTTATTATGCTCGAGTAACCGAACTATATAAAAATATATAATCTTATATAAAATAAATAATTTTTTAGACTGCCAATCAGACAGTCTATTTGTGGTACGCAAATATATTTTGTGACAGAAAAAATAAAAAAGATAAAAATAATTATTGACTTTTCTTAGCAGGTTTCATTACATACGCCCCATTTCCCTTCAGTTTTTAAAAGCAATTTCTGTTTTATTATTTATTGTACCGAAATTCATTTCATCATATTCCATTGGCAATATAGTATTTCCATTCGAATCAAACAATCCATATAATCCGTTTTTGTTGATTTTAAAATGTATTTTTTCCCCTGATGTGATTCATAGCTTACATGTTCCAGCATAAATCCCTCAGACTCATCTTTATCTTCCTGTTCTTTTTTTTTCTGTATTAGTCTTTTGCTTTGTTTTTTTTTCTGTTGTACTTTCTACATTTTTCGATGAAACATTATGCTTATCATCCACTTTTTTCTCTTCACCTTTACTATTGCTTGCAGCTCCACCACATCCCGTCATACTTACCATAACCGCAATAATAACACTCATTACCCATTTCTTTTTTCATATTCTTTCTCCTTTTTTCTCATCCTATATTTACCGCTTTTTTTTCCCGTCACTTTTTTATTATTATGACTATTTTCCTGTCCTCCTTTGAATAATTTTAGTACAGATATTTACTAATATCAATAGTAAATATCTGTACTATGATATCTTGATTAAAAAAGGATTTTGGAGCACAATAAATGCAGAAAACTTATGTAGACATAATGCGCGAACTTCGCGAAGACAATGACAAAACACAACAAGAACTAGCTGACTATCTGGGCACATCCCAAACTATGTATGCCCGCTATGAAAGAGGAGCAAATGAGCTTCCGATACGACATTTAATAAAATTATGTAAATTCTACCATGTATCCGCTGATTATCTATTAGGTCTATCCAAACATCGTAACTCAAAAAATAAGTGTACATTCTCCCACCGAAGAATTGTACACTTATTTTTATTCTCTTATTTCAATCTTAAATTCCTATAACACAATTTCCGAGTCTTCCAGAACCTGCCTCAGACTCCTATGCCATGATTGGTTTCAGTGCCTCAGCAAGCTTGTCCTTCTCAGCCTGTGCCTCAGCAAGATCATTACCAAGTGTTGTGTAGTAAATCTTAATCTTAGGCTCTGTTCCTGAAGGACGTACGATAACTGTCTCATTGTTCTCAAGCTTGTAAACTAATACATTTGCTGCAGGAAGTCCTGTTTCTTCTGTCTTAGTATAATCTGTTACTTCTGTTACCTTGTATCCAGCGATCTCTGCCGGTGCATTCTCACGCAGGTTCTGCATGATTCCAGACATCTTGTCCATTCCACTGAGTCCAGGGAATTCAAAGCTGTCGATCTTGTTGAGGTAACGTCCGTACTCTGCATAGATCTCTTCCAGTCTCTGTTTCAGAGAGCTGCCGATACTTCTGTAGTAAGCTGCCATCTCACAGATCAGCATAGATGCGATAACGGCATCTTTGTCACGTACATATGGTCCTGCAAGGTATCCGTAGCTTTCCTCAAATCCAAAGATGAATCTGTCTACTTCGCCTGCTGCCTCTAACTGTGCGATCTGGTCTCCGATCCATTTGAATCCTGTCAATACGTTTCTTAATTCTACTCCGTAATGAGCTGCTACTGCATCAGCAAGTGGTGTAGATACGAGAGATTTGACTGCTACTGCTTTTTCAGGCATTGTACCTTTCTCGATACGTCCTGCACATATGTAATCCAGAAGAAGTACTCCGACTTCGTTACCGCTTACTAATTCATAAGATCCATCCGGGCACTTCATAGCGATACCTACACGGTCTGCATCTGGGTCAGTTGCAAGCATAAGGTCTGCATCTGACTCTTTTGCAAGGTTCAGTCCAAGCTCCAGTGCCTCAAAGATCTCTGGGTTTGGATAGCTGCATGTTGTAAAGTATCCATTTGGATATTCCTGCTCCGGAACGATTGTGATATCTGTGATGCCGATGTCTTTTAATACCTGTGTTACAGGAACAAGACCTGATCCATTTAATGGGCTGTATACCAGTTTTAATCCGGCTGTCTTACACAGTCCCGGACGAACCTGACGGGATTCGATCGCATCATAGAGTGCTCTCTTGCAGTCATCTCCTACAAATCTGATCAGTCCTTCTTCTACACCTTCTGCAAATGACATATATTTTGCTCCGGTCAGAACGTCTATCTTCTGGATCTCTTCGTATACGATTGCAGCCGCATCGTCTGTCATCTGACATCCGTCCGGTCCGTATGCTTTATATCCGTTGTATTTTGCCGGGTTATGAGAAGCTGTTACCATAACACCTGCATTACAGTTATAATAACGTGTTGCAAATGAGAGTGCCGGAACCGGCATCAATGCATCATAAATTCTTACTTTGATCCCATTGGCAGCAAGTACACCTGCTGCTGTCTTGGCAAATACATCACTCTTTAAACGGCTGTCATAACTGATTGCTACAGTCTGTGTTCCGCCCTGTGTCTTTACCCAGTTAGCCAGTCCCTGTGTGGCCTGACGTACTACATAAATATTCATACGGTTCGTTCCTGCTCCAAGCACACCGCGAAGTCCGGCTGTTCCGAATTTCAGTGCTACTGCAAAACGTTCCTTAATTTCATCATCGTTTCCCTCAATTTTTGACAATTCCGGATTAAGATCCGCATCCTGCAGATCTGCTGCAAGCCAGCGTTTGTATTCTTCCTGATACATTTTTTATCACTCCTACCTATTTCTTTTCCGGGTTTTTTGTATATTTTCACAACAAACCTATTAATAATATACCATTTTTTATACTTTCAGGCAATAAATGTACTGTAAATTATGTGAAAACTTTTTCGTCATTTTTCTCAAAAATCAGAAAAGGCGGAGGGCACATTTTCTGTGCTGTTTCCGTCTTTTTTCTGAAATTCCAAATTCTTTCTATTGATATGTTTTATTTATCTACCGACATCATATTTTCTACGATTGAACTTCCGACCTCATATACCATATTGGAATCTTTAAGCTGTACATAACGGTTATCACCATTTACATTTCCAACATAGACAGTACACGTCTTCTTATCCCCTGAAGTACTATCCTTATAAGTTGCCGTTACCGTAATCCGGTTTGCTTCATCCAGACCATATTTTGCAAGATCTTTTATATTATAATCTGCACACTGGGTAAGTGAGATGGTTCCCCATCCGCCTGCCAGTTCGGCCCGCTCTTTCTTTTTTCTTATAAGTCGTAGTCTTACCGTTTTGTGTTACCTCTACCTTCTTAAGGTTTCCACTGCTGATCGATGGCAGTGTGTCGTTCTCCGTCAGAGATGACAGGTCGAATACAAGATCCGATACCAGTGTACCTGAGATGGTATACACCGCATCCGAATCCTCGATCATTGCATAATAATTGTCTCCGGCCGCATTACCAATCTGAATCGTTCCTTTGGTTCCGTCCTTTGCTGTGTAGGTAACAGTGTAATCCGGACTGTCCAGTCCATAGTCTGATTTTTCATCCGGATCACTTAACTTGCGGACTGCCGTAAGTCCTGTGATTTCTTTTGCCGTACTCTTGATCGTGCTCTGGTTCAGACGTACTCCATCATCCTCATCGTATACCCATTCGCCATTTTCTTTGGTAAAGCTCATCTTACTTCCGCCGCTTTCATAGGCAAATGACTTCAGACTCTTTACATCTACCAGACTGACTTTTTCTTTGTCTTCTTTTGCCTTCTTCTGCCTGTCACTGTGACTGTTCCATGCTTTCAGACCTCCGTACAGTACCAGCAGTACAGCAAGCACGGCCACCATGATGAGCATTGTCTTTTTCTGTTTCATCAAAGTTCCCCTTTTCTGTCCATAAATATTCTTAATTTACGCTTTTTCTTCTCTTCCACCAGCGCATGAATCCATAGATCAGAATTACAAGCGGAATTCCGAAGATTGTCAGGATGCTGATGATTCCCGCATGCTGCATCGTGTTGTTACTTACTTCCATGCTCTTTGCCTTGATTGCTACGTTCTTTGTCTTGTCAAAGTTCGCTGTCACCGCGTTCATGAACAGGTCCAGGTTCTCCAGTGTTGTATACGTATCTGTAATCTGCGAATCGACCATGCTTTCAGAAGAAATCACTGTCAGACGGCTGGTCTTTGTCGCATCAGACGAGCTGTCTTTGGAAGAACTGCTGTCGGACGAATCGTCGGATGTGATCTGCTCGGTTGCGACTGCTCCCAGTGTATAGGTTCCTTCTTCTTGCTTATCCTCTGTCACGGCATAAGAATTATCGGATGTCTGCATAAATGCCGTTGTTGTGATCGTATCTCTTGCCGGATCTGTTGTAATCAGACCGTGTGCATTGATCATCAGTACCATCTCTGATTCCAGATTATTGGCCAGATCATCTGTTGCTGTGATCTCAGGAAAGATATAATAGTAGTTGCCCTGGTAGCTTCTCTGCATATCCGCAATGTAACCATCTGCTTCCTGCATACCATATTCTTTCAGTACTTCATTCAGGTTCGGTGTCTCATCCTCAGAATCTCCAAGAATGATAAATACCTTTCCGCCCTTTTTCAGGTAATTCAGAAGTAATGTTTTCTCATCATCCGAAATGTCTTTTGATGAGGCATCCATAAATAACAGATCACAATCGTCAGGAATTTTACCTGTCATCATCAGATTTACTTCATCTGTCGTCAGGTTATTCTTACTGAACAGTTTCGTCACAGAATCTGAAAATGTTGCTTCCCCATGTCCGGTTGTATAATATATTTTCTCTGTCTGTTCACTTGTAACCGAATTGATCGCACTTGTAAACTGACCTTCTCCGTCGAATTCAGATGCAGAACTGCTTCCTGTCGTATAGTAGGAATAAGAATCCGAAACTAAAATATCATCAAAAGAAACGGATTTCGTTTTTCCGGTATCTTTACAGGAGATTACGATCGTATTCTTATCGACTCCCGCTTTCGTAAGTGCTGCCGGATGCAGAACAGGATCAATCCATTTTACACTGATCTTATCGGACAGCGCCGTATATTTCTTAATGAATGATTTGATCCTTGTATCTGTCGAATCTTTTTCTGCATAGATTTTAAATGTTACTTTTTTATCCAGCTTGTTCAATACCTTTTTTACTGGTCTTTGATACTCCGTAAATGTTGTTATCACTGATATCTATACTCTTTACACTCTCCGGAAGCTGACCCGCGATCAGATTGACAACGATCACCATGCAGATCACAAGTGCGATCATTCCCACACTGTAACTTCCGTTTTTCGATGATGCACTCCGGAATGACTTCTTGATTTTTCTAACATTATGCTCCTCCTAACTCCAACGTCTCTTCTGAATCATCTGCATCGTCAAAAAAAGAAGAACAAGACGATCAGTGACAGGTACAATATAATCCCGCTCACATCCAGAAGATGGTTATCGGCAATATTGGAAAATACTTCTGTCAGTTCCAGTTTGCCAAGTACTGTGGAAAGCAGACTTTCAAACACTGTTTTCTTTACAAAGTAAGTAATCAGTGTTCCTGCCAGTACGATCAGCTCCAGTACCCCGCTGATCACGACATTTTTCGTCATATTCCAGACTGCAAGTACGACCAGCGTCAACAACACCGCAACTGCCAATGCATTTGCCCATGCTGCCGAAGGGATAAAGTTCAGGATGCCGCTCCAGAGATAAGTCAGAAGCAGGATACCGAATGCGCCGATTGCCGCAATGATCACACTTTCTGTCAATGAAGAGACAAACATTCCAATGGAAATATATACGCATCCGAGTAAGAAGAACACAAGGATTGCCAAATAGTCTACCTTAATGTATGCCGTCCCCTGCGCTTTAATGATCAGTGGAAAGATCAGATAGATCACACACGGTACAGCCGTGATCGTTACCATTGCAAGATATTTTCCAAGCACGATCTCGAACAGGCTGACCGGTGCTGTCAGTAACATCTGATCCGTCTTATTCTTCTTATCTTCTGCAAAGCAACGCATCGTCAGGATCGGAATTGCTACCAGGTATACGAACAGAATCCCTGACAATACATAAGAAAAGTACGGATATCCATAGTTCAGGTTATACGCCAGGAAATAGATTCCCGTATAAGCTACCAGGAAAGCGATAAATACATATCCTATCATAGAATGAAAATAGGATCTTAACTCTCTTTTATAAATAGCTCTCATCTTACTTCTCCTCCTTTATCATTCTATTGCCTGACCCTTGTGTCAGCTCCAGGAATATCTCTTCCAGTGTTGTCTTACTCTGATTCAGGGTAAGCATCGGTACATCTGCATGGGAAAATGCAAGGAATAACTCTTCTCTGATATCTTCCCCGCCTTTTGCTATAATCTGTGCAGTTGTAATGCCGCTCGCACTGGTGCGGTATTTTACTTCTTTGATCTTTCCTGTCCGGCGGATAATATGATCCATCTCATCCCTGGAAGCCTTTGCTTCCACCTCGATCTGACCTTTGCCACTCATCATATTCTCCAGATTCTCGGTCGTATCACTGGCAACCAGCTTTCCTCCTGATATGATCATGATATAATCGCAGACTTCCCTTACTTCCGCAAGAATATGGGAACTCAGGATTACGGTATGTTTCTTCGCAAGCTTGCGGATCAGTTCACGGATCTCTATGATCTGCTTCGGGTCAAGACCTACCGTCGGCTCATCCAGGATGATAATCTCCGGAAATCCCAGAACTGCCTGTGCAAGCCCGACTCTTTGTTTATAACCTTTTGACAGGTTCTGGATCAGCCGGTTTTCTACGGCTCTCAGCTTTGCAAGTCTTATAACTTCTTCTATCTGCGGCTCTCTTTTGTCTTTTTTAATTCCTTTTAATTCTGCAGCGAATTCCAGATATTCCCGCACCGTCATTTCCATATATAACGGCGGGATTTCCGGCAGATAGCCGATATTCTTCTTGGCCTCTTCAGGCTCTTTCAAAATGTCATGTCCGTCGATCAGCACCTGTCCTTCTGTAGCTCCCAGGTAACCGGTCATGATGTTCATGGTCGTAGATTTTCCTGCACCGTTTGGTCCTAAGAATCCATAGATTTTACCGGATTCTACGGTGAAATTCAGATGATCTACCGCCAGATGGTTACCATAACGTTTGGTAAGATTCTTTACTTCTATCAAATTTCCTTCCTCCTGTTAAACTCAATCTTGTAACAATATAAGAAATTTTTTTTGAAAAGTATGTGGTAAATTTATGTTTATTCTGTGAAAGAAAGTTCATCGGCTAAACAAAAAAATAGAAAGAATTCCAGATTTTATAAACATAATCTTATAATCTCCAAAATTCTTTCTATCTTTAGCAACTTTTCTATACGTTTGTCTTCATAAATAATTTCATTTCTTTCAAGTCCATAACACCTGAGGTACTATCTTCTTTAGAGAGTGAACATGCAGCTGTAATAGCACCATAATATAATGCCTTCTCTATACTTTCTCTTTGATACGCTGCATATAAAACGCCCGAGCAAAATGCATCACCTGCCCCAGTCGTTCCTTTTATAAATCCTTTTGGGAGTTTAAAACTTGGAACTTTTACAAATTCTCCTGTTTGACAATTCAAACCATATCCACATGCAGGTGAATGTATTATAGCCCACTTTTTTACTCCCAATTCTTTTAATTTTTTCCAACCCCTTTCTCATATTTTCTTCTTTTTATTCCATCCTTATCATATAATTGAATTCCAGTCACACCGGTTCCTTCTACTTCATTTACCACACAATAATCTGTATACTTCAATGCAGGCCATACGACTTTTTGATATCGATTTCCTTCTTCTGAAACCATATCTACTGAAGTTTCCATTTCATATTTTTGTGCAGTTGCTAATACCTTTGCGGCTTTAGTTCCATAGTCTTCATCCGGTTGATCCAGCGTTCCTAATAAAAAGTAAATATTCTAAATGAAAAATATCCGCCTTTATTTTCTTAAAATCTATCTGCTTTTCATTGAATTCCAAACTGGTTCCTGGATCAAAAAAAGAATGTTCTCTGCTTGCTTTCTTTTTCTGTCATTGCAAATGTAACAGCTGTTCTTCCTTTTTTTACAATCCCCTCAATGTTTATATTCGGATACTCTCTTAAAGAATCTACTATAAATTGACCATTTTCATCATCACCCACAACTCCCGATACTTTTATTGGTATTTTAGAATCTAACCTTGCCAAATCACTAATTAAGTTGTTAATACCTCCGGTATGGGCAACCGGATTTCTCATCCATGTTAAATTGCCTTTTTGAGGATATACATCTATTGTGTATACTACATCTGCAATAAGATTTCCTGCAACCGTTATTCCTTCTTTATTCATAGGTCTTCCTCCTACAAAACCTCTGGGTATTCATTACATAATAAACGGTATGGTTCTTCATCTTCATCTATAGCAGGAAAACGTCCTACTTTTTTTATTATAGAAATAATTATCCGTATTATCGTCATTGCACATAGAAACTTCTCCCAACAAAACGGATCCTTTTCCTTCTTCTACAGAAAAGTCATGGTACAATCCTCTTGTCACAGTAATACTTTCTCCTGGCGTTAGTCTTATCTGAGTTCCTGCCTTCACTGTATAAACACATCCATCGCTATGTACAATGACATCTGTATCTGCCATTTTCCCATCTTCCGTCGAATTATATACACGAATTAGTACATTTCCACCTCCGCGATTAATAATGTCTTCCATTTTATATGCATGATAATGCATTTCCGCATGCTGACCTTCATGGAGCATCAATAACTTTTCTGCATATGGTTTATCATACTTATCGTTTTTATATTTCCATTTCTTAACGTAATTAACGAAAATCCTGTATGTTCAAAATCTCCGAGTCCAAAATCTGTTATATCCCAGCCAAGCATATTATCTCTAATTTCATCGTATTCTTTCCCTTTTTGTTTTCCACTCTTCTGGTGTCCATTCACAAAATGGAGGAAGTGATACATGAAATTTTTTTGATCAAATCATGCATATCCTTCAAAGCTTTGTTAATCTCTGATCTTTTCATCTTTCACCCCCTAATTTTTTAGTGCAAATGTTTCAATTGCCACTTTCACATTTTCTTTCATAGCTTTCATAGCAATTAACGGAATGTCATGATAGAAAATATTTTCTTCTACACTTTTTTATCCAATGCAGCTTTGACTGCTTTTCCACCAGCCAATGTCATATACGTGTAATAATTAATTTTACGTATTCCATTTTTACAGCTGTCTGAAACTCCTCTTTACTAAGTCCTGAACCACCATGCATTACGAATGGGATATCAATTTTGTTTTTAATTTCTGTAATACGATTCAAATCCAAAACTGGCTTCTGTGTATAAATCCCATGACTTGTTCCAAGCAATTGCCAACACATCCACTCCGGTTTTTTCAACAAAATCTTTTGCCATATCTGGACTTGTATACACATCATCTAAGTTTGAAAAACTGTCCGCTGTTTCAATTTCTTCTGTATCTCCTAATCCTTTGTCAGATGAGAAAATATGTCCAAGTTCTGCTTCAACTGTAACATCGACTGCATGAGCCAACCTCACCACTTCTGCAGTTATTCTTATATTTTCTTCATAATCACTGCCTGATGCATCAATCATCACAGAGCTAAAACCTAACTGTATTGCTTTAATACAACTTTCAATAGACTCACCATGATCCAAATGTACACAAACTGGAACAGAGGCTTTTTTTGCAAATTGAAGCATAACTGGTGCGATATCTTCCATGGATATCAAATTTCCATGCACCTCTGCATAGTTTAATATAACTGGTGAATTTGTTTCCTCTGCAGCCTGTATGATAGCCATTACTGATTCCATATTCGGACAATTAAATGCTCCAACTGCATATCCTTTTTTCATTGCATCTTCCATCAACGGCTTTAATGAAACTAACATAATCTTTCTCCTTTTATCTTATTTCTTTCCTTTATTTCTAAAGTAATCAAGGAATACAGCCAGTAAAATCACAACTCCTTTTACTACATACTGCCAGAATGAGTTTACATTCAAAAGATTTAATCCGTTATTTAAAACACCTATAATCAAACCACCTATAATAGTTCCACCAATTTTACCACTACCACCAGCCATTGAAGTTCCACCAACAACAACTTTCGCTGCGATAGCATCCATTTCAGCTCCATCACCGGCTGTAGGTTGTCCGGAATACATACGTGAAGCCAAAACAATTCCAGCAAGACCTGCCATCAATCCAGAAAATGCATGTACAAAGAATTTTACTTTTTCCACTTTAATTCCTGAAAACTCGGCCGCCTGTTGATTTCCTCCGACAGCATACATATGACGTCCCATTTTCGTCTTATTCATAATGATTGCTGTAATAATAAGAACAATTACTAAAATTACAACTGGTGTAGGAAAAATTCCAACATAACCAGCTCCTAAAAATTGCCATTCTTTTGTTACTACTCGTACAGGCGAACCGCCAGTATATACATATGCAAGTCCTTTTGCTATATTCATTGTAGCCAGTGTTACGATAAATGCTGGAATTGTAGTTTTACTGATTACAGCACCATTAAACATACCAACTAAAAAGTCCAACTAAAAGTCCCATAAGTAATGCTATCGGTAATGGGAGATTATATCTTGCTACACATCCTGCCGAAATACAACCTGATAATGCAATGATTGATCCAACAGACAAATCGATTCCACCAAGAATAATTACCATTGTCATACCACATGCCAGGAACAGGTTCGTAGAAATCTGTCTTAATACATTAAATATATTCTGTCTTGTAAAAAATGATCCACTTGTTTTTGGAAAAACTGATAAAAATACACATAATACCAAGAAGGCTACGATTATACCAAGATTTTCTTTAAAGTATATTTTAACAGCATTTCCAACTCCAGCTGTCGCTGTTGTTTTTTTTGTTTTTTCTTCCATTTGTTTTTTTCCTCCTTTATTATGCCCATCCTATTCAGCTGCCAGCATCATAACGCTTTCCTGCGTTGCTTCTTTATGACTAATACAGCCTCTCATCTTTCCATGTGCCATTATATAGATTCGATCACTCATTCCTAAAATTTCTGGCAACTCAGAAGATATCATAATAATTGACATTCCCTGTTTTGCCAATTTATTCATAATTGCATATATTTCTGATTTTGCACCTACATCTACACCTCTTGTAGGCTCATCAAGAATTAAAATTTTCGGATGTGTTGCAAGCCAACGACCAATTAATACCTTTTGTTGATTTCCTCCTGACAGATTACCTATAGCTTGTTCCTGTGAAGGTGTTTTGGTTGCCATTTTATCAATATATTCTTGTGTAATTTCTCTTTCTTTAGAATTGTCTACAAAAATACCTTTAATGAACTCGTTTAAAACTTCTATCGTTGAATTAAACCTGACACTTTGTACCAAATATAAACCTTCGAGTTTACGATTTTCCGGAACAAGTGCAATGCCATTTTTCATAGCATCAATTGGTGAATTAATAGTAACTTTTTACCCTCCAGATATATATCTCCTGTACTTTTTGGCATAAGCCCAAATATACTTTTCATTACTTCACTTCTTCCAGCTCCAACCAATCCGGCAAAGCCTAATATTTCACCTTTTCTAAGTTCAAAACTTACGTTTTCTGCCAGCTCACCATCTGAGATTCCTTCGCATCGCATAATAACTTCTTCATGTTCTTCAAAATCTCTTGTATAGTAATTAGTCAACTCTCTTCCAACCATCATTGCAATTAATGCATCTTTTGTAGTGTTTTTTACAACTTCAGTACCTACATATTCTCCATCTCGCATAACAGTTACTCTATCGCAAATTTCTTCCAATTCACTCATCTTATGAGAAATATATATAATACCTACTCCCTTGGAAGTAAGACTCCTCATTGTCTTAAACAAAAATGCTACCTCTTTATCTGAAATCGAAGAAGTTGGTTCATCCATAACTAAAATTTTTGAATTATAAGAAATTGCTTTTACAATTTCAACCATCTCTTTGCTGTGCTATCGTTAATTCTTTAATTAACTGATTAGCTTGTATTCCCATTTGATAGTCATCTAACAATTTTTGCGCATCATGATTCATTTTCTTTTTATCAACAAATCCGGAACTCATCGGTTCTCGTCCCAAAAAAATGTTTTCAGCTACAGTCATATACGGAACCAAAACCAATTCTTGATGAATAATCGCTACTCCATTAGACTGTGCAGCCTTTACACCATCTATATTTACTTTTTACCGTTTATAATTATCTCGCCTTCATCTGCTGTATAAATTCCGCCTAACACTTTGATAAGCGTAGACTTTCCGGCTCCATTTTCACCTAGTAATGCATGAACTTCCCCCGTCCGAAGTTCGAAATTAATATCCTTTAATGCATATACACCTGGGAATTTTTTGTGTATATGTTTCATTTCTAGCAATGTTGTACCACTCAAAATATCACCCACTTATATCTTTCTTTTATGCAAAAAGGTGCTTTATCCAGTTCATTTGAATAAAGCACCTTTCATATTTTTGTTAATGACTATCGTTTACTGCCAACCATCTGTACCATAATCGTTAACATTATCTGCTGTAATCAGGAATGTTTCTACTGGATATTTGTCTTTCACTTTCTTGCCATCTAAGATTTTATACATAACCTCTACAGACTTATCAGCAATACCAACTGGAGACTGTGCTCCTGTTCCTTCCATTAAAGAATCACCTTTTGCAAGCTCTGATTTAACATCCGGTGAACCATCTACTCCGTAAATTTTGCAATCCTTAATTCCTGCTGCATTTGCTGCCGCTAATGCACCAAGCGCTGTAGGATCATTTCCACCAAAGATTGCAACTACATCTCCATGTGCCTGTAATAAATCTTCTGCAATTCCCATTGACGTTTCAAGATTCCCTTTTGCATCCTGCTGTGCAACAATGTTAAATCCTTTTCCTTTGATTGCATCTGTAAATCCTTTTGTACGATCTACAATTGAATTCATAGTCGGTGAATCAAGAACAATAATGTCTCCACCCTTCGGGCATTTCTTAACTAAATCTTCTCCACAAACTTTACCTGCATTGTAGTTATCAGATCCAACATAACTTGTTACATACGACATATCGGCAACTTCTGTATCAAAGTTAACGATTGGAATGTTTGCTCCTTTTAAAGCATCCAAAGCTGGAAGAATTCCTTCAGCTTCTGCTGGATTCAGGAACATTGCATCAATTCCCTGTGAAATCAAATCCTCTACCTGCTGTACCTGAAGACTTACATCATTTGCCGGATCTACAGATACAAGCTCGTCCCCATCTTCCAATGTTACAAAGAATGGGTTCGTTCCGTCCATACAAGTATACCCAAACTTGTGACCTCCCTTTTTGTTTGACGTCGATTCAGTTTTCGTCGAACTAGATTTCTTGTCCCCGTCACCGTTCTTTGCACCCCATTGCCATTCTTTGCAACTAATGAAACACTCAATAACACGCTCACTAATTTTCTTTTCATTTCTTTTCCTCCTTGCTTGTTATTTGTTGTCTTAATATTACTAATTTTCCTTTTCCTGTACACCTGTATTTTTGTAACTAAAAAAAGCATTACATTTCTCACAAAAAATGTGACAAATGTAATGCTTTTCTTATTGATTTAAAAAAATTTAGTAATACTTCTCTGAAATACCTTAAGCGAACTATCAATATTCTTTTCATTTTTGTAAATATCATCTATTTCATTCTCTGCTAATGCCATAGCCTCTGGATATTTCGAGAATTTTGGATTTATCCGTCCATTCTCTATCGCATCATTTAACAAACGATTATCAATAACCCTCTCATCTACATCCATATCCTTCCGAATCATGCTTTCTGCATATCTTGATCCAGTTACATATTTCAATACTGATGCACCTTGCGAATATTCAAATATTTCTCTTTGAATTGAAGAATCCGAAGTTAACATTTTCAGAAATTCCCATGCTAATTCCTTATGTTTACTTTTATTTCCAATAGTCATCAAAAGTGCATCTACTTCTGAAGTATTATGACCTCCTGGGCCTGCCGGCATGCTTTGTGCAATCCCATTGAAAACTTGTATATTTTTTTATTTTATACGGATAAGTTTTATATGTCCTGTACTCAGAAAACGCTAACGGCATAAATGCCACATTTCCCGAATCAAAATCATTTTGTGTTACTTCACGGCCTCCATTCATTTCATTTAACTTTTTCACGAATTTAACTGCTTCATTCACTTTTTGTTCCCGAAAAAAAAGCTTTTTTCCCATCTTTATCAAAAAGCTCTGCACCATTTGAATATACAGCTTCTTTCCAAGTATAATTATATGTCCCAAATTGATCGATCACACCATCACCGTTTTTATCCTTTGTAATCTGATCAACAATTTGCTCCATTGTACTCCATGTCCAATTTTCATTTGGGACTTCTATTCCTTCTTGTTCCAACAATGTTTTATTTACGAACATCAAAGTCAGTACTACCTCATATGGTAACGCATACTGACTTTCATGATATTTTCCAATATCTAATACTGTATCAAAAAAATACTCCTTTTTAAAGTTCCTATCATTAGCAATCTGATTATCTAAATCAAATATAACATTTAATGACACATATTTATAAAAATCATCAGACAACACCATAAATACATCTGGTGTTTCTCCTTCTAATATTTTTCTATCTAACCATTCTGAATAATCTTCCTTTCTAATCCCTGTCTCATAATGAACTTTAACACCTGGATGTTCTTTTTCAAATTTTTTTATTGCATCATCTATTATTACATTCTTAACATCCCAATTACTCTCAGCAAACATGCCAAATTCCAATACAATTGGTTTATTTTTTTGTCTATAGTTCCATGCAAGTATTATTAATATTATGCTCAAAAAGCAAACAACTAATCCGTATATACTTTTCTTTTTTTTCATTTACTATTGCTCCGTAATTTTTGTTGCTACTTTATTCTGTACTGCCCAGATTGCCAATTGCGTTCTGTCTCTGAACTCTAATTTGTTTAATATCCCACTCAAATAATTCCGTACAGTACCTTCTGAAAGATTCAAATTTTCCGCTATTTCTTTGTTAGAACTTCCCCGTCCGACTTCATTAATAATTTTCCATTCTGTTTTAGTCAGATTTTCTGTTCTCTTCTGATCTACATCAACTACATAATCAGCCTTTGCCATCTG
>VOFI01003232.1_pt1 | contig 58186 bp, 97 predicted proteins | sample 5384131 | NCBI WGS metagenome assembly VOFI01 (sample SAMN12384728, study PRJNA508395) | human gut metagenome | isolation source: healthy gut H | host: Homo sapiens
AACTGCAATCCGCGATGTAACTCCTGTACCATAATAATGGTGCTCGTCCTCCAAAACGTCGCCGTGTATAATCATCAACAATTACACAGCTTTTGTTTAAGAGGGAGTATAGCAAATGATTGAGTTTGAAAAACCAAATATAACAAAAAAAATTGATGAAAACAAAGATTATGGCGTGTTTGTCGTAGAACCACTTGAACGTGGTTATGGTACAACACTTGAAACTCACTTCGTCGTGTACTTCTGGCTTCACTTCCAGGTGCAGCTGTCACTTCAATCAACATTGAAGGTGTACTCCACGAATTTGATACCGTTCCAGGAGTCCGTGAAGACGTTATGCAAATTATTCTTAACGTTAAAGGGATCGCCGTTAAATCTACGTCCAAGACGAAAAGATTATTGAACTTGATGTAGAAGGACCTGCAGAAGTAACTGCTGGAGATATTCTTACTGATAGTGACATCGAAATTGTAAACCCTGATCATTATCTATTTACAATCGGAGAAGGAGCATCTTTGAAAGCAACGCTTACTGTAAACAGTGGACGTGGCTATGTTCCAGCTGATCAAAACAAAAATGATGATGCACCAGTGGGAACACTTGCTGTAGATTCAATCTATACGCCAGTGACTAAAGTCAATTACAGTTGAACCAGCACGCGTTGGTAGCAACGATGGCTTTGACAAGCTAACCCTTGAAATTTTGACAAATGGGACAATCATTCCAGAAGATGCCTTTAGGTTTGTCTGCTCGTATTTTGACAGAACACCTAAATCTATTCACAAACTTAACTGAAATTGCTATTGCAACAGATGTTATGAAGGAAGTGGATACAACTTCTGATGATCGATTTTAGAACGTACGATCGAAGAATTAGATCTTTCAGTTCGTTCATATAACTGTTTGAAACGTGCTGGCATTAATACTGTTTACGATTTGACTGAAAAATCAGAAGCAGAAATGATGAAAGTTCGTAACTTGGGACGTAAGAGTCTTGAAGAAGTTAAAATCAAACTTGCTGACTTAGGCCTTGGGTTAAAAAAAAAAACGATAAATAGAGGAGGAATACATGGCTTACCGTAAACTAGGACGCACTAGCTCACAACGTAAAGCGATGCTTCGCGATTTGACTACAGATCTTATCATCAATGAAGCAATTGTAACAACTGAAGCACGTGCGAAAGAAATCCGTAAATCAGTTGAAAAAATGATTACTTTGGGTAAACGTGGTGATTTGCATGCTCGTCGTCAAGCTGCTGCATGTACGTAACGAAGTTGCATCACAAAAACTTTGATGAAGAAACAGGTAAATACTCAGAAACAACTGCACTTCAAAAAATTGTTCTCTGAATTAGCACCTCGTTATGCTGAACGTAACGGTGGATATACTCGTATCCTTAAAACTGAACCACGTCGTGGTGATGCTGCTCCAATGGCAATCATTGAATTAGTATAATTTTATCAATTTTGTTGAGTGTTATGATGATGGAATACACTGTTATTCTTAGTCTAGTTTGGTCTACCGCTGGGGATTTTCCCCAGCGGGAACACTCATCATATTGAATGAATGGTAGACGCTTGTTTACGAAATTGCTTTTACAAAAAAACAATTTCGTAAGCAGGCGTTTTTGTCTTGCTTTTCATGAGTAGTCGAGAATAGCAAAAATGATATAATGGAACCCAAATCTCCAATAGAAGAAAAAAGGATTCAATGACAAACAACAAGCAATTAAATTACTAAAAGAGAAGTACCTTAGTAATATGAAAGAGGATTCGGAACTCTTTGTCGGAGTTGAATTAGAGTTTCCGATTGTAGAAACAAATGGAAATAAAACAAATATAGAAGTGACAAAAATCTTTTTCGAACCTTAGCTAACTTATCAGATTTTGAAGTCGAAAAAAGGGATGACGATCAAAATCCAATTCAATTGGTTCACTGCTCTTCTAAAGATCGTATTCTATTCGAGTTGAGTTACAATACAATTGAATTTGCATTTGAGAGAGCTCGTTCTATAAATGAGGTAGCCAAACGTTTTGAGGACTATTTGAAGATTATTCAACCTATTTTGCAAGAAAATAATCACGAAATTCAAGGGCACGGAATTCATCCTCTGTGGCAAGAAAATGATAATAGCCCAGTGAAAATCGAACGATACAAGATGTTAATGGCTTTCCTTGCAATGAATGGTACAGGATGAAGACACACCCTATCCTTTGTACGGAGCATTTATATGCGGAAACCAGGTTCAATTGGATGTAAGGCGCGATAACTATCTTCGCATCATTAATGCATTTAATAAAATTGAAGCAGCAAAAGCATACTTATTCTCAAACTCAGAATTTTCAGCAGAGGCTTGGGATACAAAGATTACGAGAGATATTTTTTGGGAAGAATCCTTACATGGTTATTTATAAGGAGAATGTAGGTATTTATCCTAAGGACTACCAAAGCGAAGAAGAGTTTTTAATAATCTTGCTAGCACAGCTATTTTACTGCAACTAGAGAAGATCAATCCTATTATTTTAAACCTATTCGAGTGGAGGACTATCTAGATCAAAAAAAATTACAGCCTATACGACTGATGGTAAATGAGAAAAACATTAACCCTGTAAAAAGAAGACCTAAAACAACATCGAACTTACCAATTTCAGGATCTAACTGCCCGCGGGACAGTAGAATTTAGAAGTGTTTGTACTCAACCATTAGAAACAACTATTTGCCCCGATAGCTTATTTGAGCTAGGCCTATTTGTACAGTTAGAAAAACTTAGAAAACTATTTAGAACATTGTTCATTTTCTTAAAAAGTGAAAAACAAGACTATAGAAAACTTAGAAAGAAATATTCAAAAAAAATTCTAAGCAAAAAAGGAAGAAGAAACTATCCAATCCTTTTCAAAAGATCTAATAGACATAGCTGAGCAGGTTTGATCAAAAAGAGGCTACGGGGAAGAAACATTTCTAATTATCAACGGCGGCGTGCCTAATACATGACAGAATGAGTTTAAGTCGAACGCAGGATGAACGCTGGCGGCGTTTTGAAAGATGAGCGGATGAGTGGCGAACGGGTGAGTAACACGTAGGTAACCTGCCCTCTTAGCGGGGGGATAACTATTGGAAACGATAGCTAATACCGCATAAAAAGACGATATCGCATGATGCTTCATTGACTTGAAAGGTGCAATTGCATCACTAAGAGATGGACCTGCGTTGTGGCGCATTAGCTAGTTGGTGAGGTAACGGCCCACCAAGGCGATGATGCATAGCCGACCTGAGAGGGTGATCGGCCACACTGGGACTGAGACACGGCCCAGACTCCTACGGAGGCAGCAGTAGGGAATCTTCGGCAATGGACGAAAACCCTGACCGAGCAACGCCGCGTGAGTGAAGAAGGTTTTCGGATCGTAAAGCTCTGTTGTAAAGAGAAGAACGAGTGTGAGAGTGGAAAGTTCACACTGTGACGGTAACTTACCAGAAAGGGACGGCTAACTACGTGCCAGCAGCCGCGGTAATACGTAGGTCCCGAGCGTTATCCGGATTTATTGGGCGTAAAGCGAGCGCAGGCGGTTAGATAAGTCTGAAGTTAAAGGCTGTGGCTTAACCATAGTACGCTTTGGAAACTGTTTAACTTGAGTGCAGAAGGGAGAGTGGAATTCCATGTGTAGCGGTGAAATGCGTAGATATATGGAGGAACACCGGTGGCGAAAGCGGCTCTCTGGTCTGTAACTGACGCTGAGGCTCGAAAGCGTGGGGAGCAAACAGGATTAGATACCCTGGTAGTCCACGCCGTAAACGATGAGTGCTAGGTGTTGGGTCCTTTCCGGGACTCAGTGCCGCAGCTAACGCATTAAGCACTCCGCCTGGGGAGTACGACCGCAAGGTTGAAACTCAAAGGAATTGACGGGGCCCGCACAAGCGGTGGAGCATGTGGTTTAATTCGAAGCAACGCGAAGAACCTTACCAGGTCTTGACATCCCTCTGACCGCTCTAGAGATAGAGTTTTCCTTCGGGACAGAGGTGACAGGTGGTGCATGGTTGTCGTCAGCTCGTGTCGTGAGTTGTTGGGTTAAGTCCCGCAACGAGCGCAACCCTTATTGTTAGTTGCCATCATTGAGTTGGGCACTCTAGCGAGACTGCCGGTGACAAACCGGAGGAAGGTGGGGATGACGTCAAGTCCTCATGGCCCTTATGACCTGGGCTACACACGTGCTACAATGGCTGGTACAACGAGTCGCAAGCCGGTGACGGCAAGCTAATCTCTGAAAGCCAGTCTCAGTTCGGATTGCAGTCTGCAACTCGACTGCACGAAGTCGGAATCGCTAGTAATCGCGGATCAGCACGCCGCGGTGAATACGTTCCCGGGCCTTGTACACACCGCCCGTCACACCACGAGAGTTTGTAACACCCGAAGTCGGTGAGGTAACCTTTTGGAGCCAGCCGCCTAAGGTGGGATAGATGATTGGGGTGAAGTCGTAACAAGGTAGCCGTAGCGGAACCTGCGGCTGGATCACCTCCTTTCTAAGGAAAAATGGAAACCCTGTACGTTGGTCTTGTTTAGTTTTGAGAGGTCTTGTGGGGGCCTTAGCTCAGCTGGGAGAGCGCCTGCTTTGCACGCAGGAGGTCAGCGGTTCGATCCCGCTAGGCTCCATTAACACTATAAGGGTGTTAAGCTTGAACATTGAAAATTGAATATCTATATCAAATAGTAACAAGAAAATAAACCGAAACGCTGTAAATATTTAAAGAGTTTAGGTCGCAAGACCAAAAATAAGGTTAAGTTAATAAGGGCGCACGGTGGATGCCTTGGCACTAGAAGCCGAAGAAGGACGTGACAAACGACGAAATGCTTTGGGGAGCTGTAAGTAAGCGTAGATCCAGGGATGTCCGAATGGGGGAACCCACTAGCTAATGGCTAGTACTCCTATCTGTTAAGGATATGAGGAGGAAGACGCAGTGAACTGAAACATCTAAGTAGCTGCAGGAAGAGAAAGCAAAAGCGATTGCCTGAGTAGCGGCGAGCGAAAGGGCAAGAGGGCAAACCGAGAAGTTTACTTCTCGGGGTTGTAGGACTGCGATATGGATTTAAAGATTATAGAAGAATGACATGGGAAGGTCAGCCAAAGAGAGTAAAGAGCCTCGTATTCGAAATAGTCTTTATACCTAGCAGTATCCTGAGTACGGCGAGACACGAGAAATCCGTCGGAATCTGGGAGGACCATCTCCCAACCCTAAATACTCTCTAGTGACCGATAGTGAACCAGTACCGTGAGGGAAAGGTGAAAAGTACCCCGGAAGGGGAGTGAAAGAGAACCTGAAACCGTGTGCTTACAAGAAGTTCGAGCCCGTTAATGGGTGAGAGCGTGCCTTTTGTAGAATGAACCGGCGAGTTACGTTTACGTGCGAGGTTAAGTTGAAGAGACGGAGCCGCAGGGAAACCGAGTCTGAAAAGGGCGGTTAAGTACGTAGATGTAGACCCGAAACCAAGTGACCTACCCATGAGCAGGTTGAAGGTGAGGTAAAACTCACTGGAGGACCGAACCAGGGCACGTTGAAAAGTGCTTGGATGACTTGTGGGTAGCGGAGAAATTCCAAACGAACTTGGAGATAGCTGGTTCTCTCCGAAATAGCTTTAGGGCTAGCGTCGACATCAAGATTCTTGGAGGTAGAGCACTGTTTGGGTGAGGGGTCCATCCCGGATTACCAATCTCAGATAAACTCCGAATGCCAATGAATTATGGTCGGCAGTCAGACTGCGAGTGCTAAGATCCGTAGTCGAAAGGGAAACAGCCCAGACCACCAGCTAAGGTCCCAAAATCTATGCTAAGTGGAAAAGGATGTGGAGTTGCATAGACAACTAGGATGTTGGCTCAGAAGCAGCCATCCATTTAAAGAGTGCGTAATAGCTCACTAGTCGAGTGATTCTGCGCCGAAAATGTACCGGGGCTGAAACAATTTACCGAAGCTGTGGATACCTTTATAGGTATGGTAGGAGAGCGTTCTATGTGTGGAGAAGGTGTACCGTGAGGAGCGCTGGAACGCATAGAAGTGAGAATGCCGGTATGAGTAGCGAAAGACAGGTGAGAATCCTGTCCACCGTAAGACTAAGGTTTCAGGGGAAGGCTCGTCCGCCCTGGGTTAGTCGGGACCTAAGGAGAGACCGAAAGGTGTATCCGATGGACAACAGGTTGATATTCCTGTACTAGAGTATGTAGTGAAGGAGGGACGCAGTAGGCTAACTAAAGCGTGCGACTGGAAGTGCACGTCTAAGCAGTGAGGTGTGAATTGAGTTAAATGCTTAATTCTATAACATTGAGCTGTGATGGGGAGCGGAGTTTAGTAGCGAAGTTAGTGACGTCACACTGCCAAGAAAAGCTTCTAGCGTTAATCATACTCTACCCGTACCGCAAACCGACACAGGTAGTCGAGGCGAGTAGCCTCAGGTGAGCGAGAGAACTCTCGTTAAGGAACTCGGCAAAATGACCCCGTAACTTCGGGAGAAGGGGTGCTGGCTTTCAGTCAGCCGCAGTGAATAGGCCCAAGCAACTGTTTATCAAAAACACAGCTCTCTGCTAAATCGTAAGATGATGTATAGGGGGTGACGCCTGCCCGGTGCTGGAAGGTTAAGAGGAGTGGTCAGCGCAAGCGAAGCCATGAATTGAAGCCCCAGTAAACGGCGGCCGTAACTATAACGGTCCTAAGGTAGCGAAATTCCTTGTCGGGTAAGTTCTGACCCGCACGAAAGGTGTAACGATCTGGGCACTGTCTCAACGAGAGACTCGGTGAAATTTTAGTACCTGTGAAGATGCAGGTTACCCGCGACAGGACGGAAAGACCCCATGGAGCTTTACTGCAGTTTGATATTGAGTGTCTGTGCCACATGTACAGGATAGGTAGGAGCCATTGATATCGGGACGCCAGTTTCGATGGAGGCGTTGTTGGGATACTACCCTTGTGTTATGGCCACTCTAACCCGGTAGGTTCATCATCTACGGAGACAGTGTCTGACGGGCAGTTTGACTGGGGCGGTCGCCTCCTAAAAGGTAACGGAGGCGCCCAAAGGTTCCCTCAGAATGGTTGGAAATCAGTCGCAGAGTGTAAAGGTAGAAGGGAGCTTGACTGCGAGACAGACAAGTCGAGCAGGGACGAAAGTCGGGCTTAGTGATCCGGTGGTACCGTATGGAAGGGCCATCACTCAACGGATAAAAAGCTACCCTGGGGATAACAGGCTTATCTCCCCAAGAGTTCACATCGACGGGGAGGTTTGGCACCTCGATGTCGGCTCGTCGCATCCTGGGGCTGTAGTAGGTCCCAAGGGTTGGGCTGTTCGCCCATTAAAGCGGCACGCGAGCTGGGTTCAGAACGTCGTGAGACAGTTCGGTCCCTATCCGTCGCAGGCGTAGGAAATTTGAGAGGATCTGCCCTAGTACGAGAGGACCGGGGTGGACGTACCGCTGGTGTACCAGTTGTCTCGCCAGAGGCATGGCTGGGTAGCTAAGTAGGGGAGGGGATAAACGCTGAAAGCATCTAAGTGTGAAGCCCCCCTCAAGATGAGATTTCCCATAACGTTCAGTTAGTAAGAGCCCTGAGAGAAGAACAGGTAGATAGGTTGGGAGTGGAAGTTGTGTGAGCAATGGAGCGGACTAATACTAATAGCTCGAGGACTTATCCAAAAGAGTCAGAAGATATTGACAAAGTTAGGTTTAGTTTGTTAGAATATAGATATTCAATTTTGAATGTTTAACCATTCAGAGTTTGACGATAGCCTAGGGGAGACACCTGTACCCATGCCGAACACAGCAGTTAAGCCCTAGAACGATAGTTGGGGTTGCCCCTGTGAGATAAGGAGTCGCTTAGCAAGAGATTGAGCCTAGATGATCTAGGCTCATTTGAGTTTAGCTTAGTTGGAATTGAGAGGCAATCGAGATTCCAATCGGCGAGATAAGAAGAAACGAAGTTTCTCACCGTTGGAGCTGAGTTAAACGACCATTTGGGAGTTTAGCTCAGCTGGGAGAGCGTCTGCCTTACAAGCAGAATGTCAGCAGTTCGATCCCGTTAACTCCCCATTTAAGCGGGTGTAGTTTAGTGGTAAAACTACAGCCTTCCAAGCTGTTGTCGCGAGTTCGATTCTCGTCACCCGCTTTGAACAATTGTTCATTTATTACCAAGTTGTTTAACTTGGGCGCGTAGCTCAGGTGGTTAGAGCGCACGCCTGATAAGCGTGAGGTCGGTGGTTCGAGTCCACTCGTGCCCATTAATAGTATGGTCCGTTGGTCAAGGGGTTAAGACACCGCCTTTTCACGGCGGTAACACGGGTTCGAATCCCGTACGGACTATAAATTTTATTGGAGGATTACCCAAGTCCGGCTGAAGGGAACGGTCTTGAAAACCGTCAGGCGTGTAAAAGCGTGCGTGGGTTCGAATCCCACATCCTCCTTTTTAATATTAACGCGGGATGGAGCAGCTCGGTAGCTCGTCGGGCTCATAACCCGAAGGTCGTAGGTTCAAATCCTGCTCCCGCAATATGGCTCGGTAGCTCAGTTGGTAGAGCAATGGATTGAAGCTCCATGTGTCGGCGGTTCGATTCCGTCTCGCGCCATTTGTTCTATATTTTGGAAGGGTAGCGAAGAGGCTAAACGCGGCGGACTGTAAATCCGCTCCTTCGGGTTCGGGGGTTCGAATCCCTCCCCTTCCATCCTTTACGGGCATAGTTTAAAGGTAGAACTAAGGTCTCCAAAACCTTCAGTGTGGGTTCAATTCCTACTGCCCGTGTTAATAATTATGGCGGGTGTGGCGAAGTGGTTAACACACCGGATTGTGGCTCCGGCATTCGTGGGTTCGATTCCCATCATTCGCCTATTTATTATTTGTATTATTGGGGTATAGCCAAGCGGTAAGGCAAGGGACTTTGACTCCCTCATGCGTTGGTTCGAATCCAGCTACCCCAGTTTATTATATGCCGGCGTGGCGGAATTGGCAGACGCGCTGGACTCAAAATCCAGTGTCCTCACGGACGTGCCGGTTCGACCCCGGCCGCCGGTATAGTATTAAAGACAAGGTTTTCGGACCTTGTCTTTTTTTCTTTATTTTAATTGAGTAACGCTGAGTTTTTTTCCATTTTATAACAAATCATCTAATTTATCCGCTAATTTTTTGTTGCTTGCTATGGATACAAATGAGAATAAGTATCAATTGTTGTTGTTATAGATGCATGTCCTAATCTTTCTTTGACAACAAGATAATCTTCTCCTTGATTTATAAGTAATGATGCATGAGAGTGTCCTTAAATCATGAATTCTTATTTTCTTTAAATCTTTATCCCTTTCTAGTATTTGCTTAAACTTTATCAATCATATTTTTGTAATTGATATTGGTGTATTTTGTATTATTTGTAGTTCATCTAGGTTTTTGTAAATTCTTTCAATTTTTCTTTTTGTTTTACTTTCCAATCTTATTAGCATTTCTCCGCTAATTTCTGATTTATTGTTATATTTCTAGTTCCTGATCGTGTTTTTGTTGTATTAATGTAGTTGTATTATTAACAAAGTATACCGTTTTGGTAACATGTAAATCGTATTTGTTAAAAGATTTATATCATTCCAGTTCAATGCGAGGATTTCTCCCATTCTCATTCCAGTAAAGAAAGAATTACGAAAAACAGGTAATAAGTTATTTCATAATCTCGAATAAGTCCTCTAAATCTCGTGAATTCTTTATACTGTCCAAAATTTAATATCAGGCTTCTAATTGGTAATTTTCTCAGATTCTTAACTGGATGTTTTTATCAAAGTGATTTTCTTATACCAGTATCCAAAAATTTTTTTAAGTAGAATTATAATTTTATTAATTGTATTTGGACTTAAAACTTCATTTTCAGTTTTGAGGTTTTTTTTTAGATGTTCTCTGAATTGATAGATATCTTCATAAGTTAATTTATTTACATCATCAATTTTTCAAAATAGTTTTTATATGCCTGTTATAGTTGTTTTCTTTGTGTATCTATATAGCTTTGTTTTCTGTTGTTTTTTCTATCCTCTTCTTTTAAGTAAGATCATAAAGGATATCAATTGATATTTTTTGAGTTGAAACTTTTTTCTTTTAAGTTCGACAACTTCGTATATTGTTCGGCCTCCAAGTGCTTCTTTTTTAGATTTTGAATCCTTTTCTTACAATTCTACGTTGTTTTTAGAGATATTGGATTTATACCATTGGAAACATCAACAATCCAAGTTCCGTCTCTACTTTTACGAATAGTCATTCATTATGCTTCTTTCTGGAGTTCAATTCCTAGTAGTTCTTCAGCGACACTGGCTGGAATTGTACCAATCCTTTTGTTATCGTAGATATTAAAACCACGATTCACTAATAGTAATTTGCCAGTATGGATAATCTTTCTTGCAGTTCCTGGAGCAAATCCAAGTTCGATAAGGTCATCTTTTGTTACAGTTTTAATCATGTGCTCTCCTTTTCTAATTAGATTAAGTACGGGGGAGGATTAACTCCCCTTGTCTTATACTTATTTTTGTTTTACATCTACTAAATGGATAGCATCCGCCTTGTAATACATCGTTCGAACTAATCATAGTAGCTTGTAAATTGTCAAATGTAACTGGTACTTGATCCATTGCTTGGATATAGTCATTATCAACCAAGGCATCTGGATTGTCTACTGAGACTTGGGTTGATTTCTTTTTTGAATTGTCCATCCTTAATTGTTACATTGTATTTCCAACCAATGATTTTATCGGTATTAAAACGTCTTTCGCTACCATCTCGGTTTTTGATAATTTCTCCGTTTGCATCTGCTCGGACTTCCGTTTCAAATTTTGGAATAACTTCATCCAATTCAAATTTTGTTCCAATGTTATTGAAATTCCAGTCATTTTGTGAGAGCATTTTTGCCATAGTTAATTTCTCCTTTTGATATTGTCTTTGATTGTAGGGATTAAATCCTCTCTTTTAAAGAGAATTGCCCTTTCTATTAATCCACTTGCTAAATCTGGTGGATATTCCATATTGTTGAGTGCGAGATAGTTAGATTTCTCATACTCATGCAGTAAATTATTGTCGTATAGAAATTTATAAGCTTTTAGAATAGCCCCTGAACCTTTATAGGTAAACCATTCTAATTTTTGTTCTAGTTCTGTTTTTGGTTTTGAAATAATGATAGAGACAGGTTTTGAGTGACCTAAAAACTTTTCCCAAGATCTCAAGGGTTTTGAGAAGTGACTATCACTATAGAATCTCACTTTTTTTCTTTGAGATATCCCTTGGTAAAGTTGAGAAGATCTATTTCTGAATGCAACCATTCTTGAATGAAGTAGTGAGCTTTTTCTTTCCTAAGTTCTAACTCAGTTCTTATCCAATTTTCTATATACCGCTTGCTGATCCCGAGCTTCTCAGCTCGTTCTAAACGCTTATCGTAAATTCTAAGTCTTTCATCATCATTGGGCTTTCTTAAATATAAGGTCTGGCCGATCGTTTCATCTCCGTAGGTATTGTAGTAGGTGCTTTTTCCATATATAAAGCGTTTCTTCTGACAAATCTTTAGAAGTTGATTAGAGTGAAATAGGGTGTTTCATTAAAATCATCTATAGCAATATCAATTCGTCTGATTGAAAAACGATTGTAATTGTAGTAGAGATTGTTCAGAAACTGTCTTTCGGACAGACTATTTGGATCTAATACCATATCTCCATAGAACTCGAGTGCCTGTCCTGACATGACAAGCATGTAGGACGACTCTTTCGCTCCATAGTAGATACGGATATTTCCCATAATGAAGCTGGCTATCATAGTTATAGTATTTAAGGCTCCCTATATTCTCAATAAATAGGTCATAGTCAAGAAATAGAATGTCTTCGATTATTTCTTTTGGCGAAAATTCAGTCTTATCAAACTGAATTTGAATCCAGTCAAATACAGAACGTAAATGCTCATTTTTTGCCATAGATTTTGATTCAACTTTTTTGCCTAATTTTGCCACCCTTGAAATCTCCAAAAACCCTTGGTAATACTGAATTCTTTCGATGGTACACCTAACTTGCAGAGGGTGGTGTTACTACACACCCTATCGGTCAAAAATGGTCCGTCCGCATCTACGCTCATTTTCGGCTTTCTGCCTCATGGCTCAGCCGAAAACTCGCTATTAGCCGAACCTATTTTTTGACCTCTTGTTAACAAACCCTAGTAAGCCGGTTTGCATCGACTCTTCAATATCTTGGATTTTCTTTTTTTAGGTTGGAATTCTCAATTTGTATCAGTCGCATTTCTCGCTTAAATTCCTGTTTTAAGGCGCTCAGTTCATCGTAGAGCTCATCTATTACTTGGTTTAGGGATTCTTGCTCATTGTCTGCTAGACTCCCAAATACGGCTTGTATAGCCTCTTTTAGACCTATTTCAAGTTTTAGTTTAGCTAACTTTTGAAATTGTCTAAGGTCTTCGTCTGTAAAATCATAGGCAACTGTATAACTTAATTGATGAGTTCTGGGATTTCTACTGATAGGAACTTTTTAATTTTCTTAAATTCCTTGCCACTTATCTCTTTAATCAGTTGAATCAATTTTTAAGAGTAGAGGTAGAGTTTAGGCCAGAAATTTGATTGACTAACTCTTTATTGGTCATCTTTTTGTGAAACCTCCGAAATTTTCTTGTGCAACTGAAGAGTTTTCTGTGGTATAATTGTTACATAATATGTTTTGATCTTGGAACGAACGGCACATTTGTTTCAAGATTTTTTATTTTGTCGAATCCTACCTCCTTTATTAAAATTTTTTAAATCGACTACTAGTTACATACGCTTTTACCTCCTTTTATGCTATAATATTCTCAATGGAATATTCAATCTCAAAATAAATATTCCTTATGGAATAATTCTATTTTATACCGTTTAGAATATTTTGTCAAGCTAAAATATACGAATAAGAATATCTATAGGAGAATTATGTATACAGAGGATTATAAATTTTCAGAGAGGTTAAAAACTCTCAGAAAATCAAAAAAGTTAACTCAAGTACAAATATCGGAATTAATTGGAGTTCAACAAGGGACATATTCTCGGTGGGAGAATGGAACGTTAGAACCAGGATTAGAATTCGTTGTGAAATTGGCAAATATCTTTGGGACTACTACAGATTATTTGCTGGGACAAAAAACCTTATTCAATTATCAGTAGTTTACCTCTAGAACAATTAGATCTTACCAATATTGCAAACTTTTCAAAGGATGAGTTTGATATTTTGAAACATTCAATAGCAGTTTCGGTGGCAAGAAATAAAATAAAGGCAACAGAACTAAAAGATAGAGTTATAGAAAAAAATCAGTTGTCAGAAAAAGATGCAGAACTTTTGAATAAGATTTTTGAAGAAGTTAAAACTTATTGGGAAAATTAGGAGGACGCTAGTCTTCAAAATTCCCTCCCAAAATGTTCCAAAATATTGACAGAATTCTAGCTTTTCATTATAGTTCTTATGGAACTTTTTTTCTACAACAAAATAGGCTCCATAATATCCATAGGGGGATTTACCCACTACAAATAGTATAGAGCCGGTTTTATTAATGTCCTGCATTTCCTAATAAGTTAACCATGACAACACCAATGATAATCAAAATTAAACCGATAATGCTATAAACATTTAGTGTTTCTTTGAAAATCATTACTGCGATAGAGGCTATCAAAACTAAACCGACAGCTGACCATGTTGCATAAGCTATTCCTACAGGAATTTTTTTGCATTGCTAGTGATAAGAAATAGAAACAAACGCCATAGCTAAGTAGGGCAGAAACGGTTGGAATAGGCTTTGTAAAACCGTCTGATAATTTCAAAAGGTTAGTTCCCAATATCTCTCCTACAATGGCGATAAAAAGATAAAAAGTATGACATGTCTTTAACCTCCTATATGTCATGTTTTTGCTCTAAGAGCTATTATAGCTATCCGTTTTTTATAAATCTTGGCACAAGTCATGAGAATTTGTAGTAAAACTGTGGCAGACACTTTTTCAGAACCAATAGCTGATAAGTTTAGTATATCATAAGATAAATTTTAAATAAAGTCTTGATTTATTTCAATGTCTTGCGTGGTCTCGATTTTACTGCTAAAATTACTTTTAAGAACTTTAAAAAAGAGGCTTCTATATTTGACAAAACAATGACTTGTTGTCCCGAATGTGGGCATCCTTTGGAGAAAAAATTTTTTAAAAGATGAGGGAGATATTCCTTATTGTTCACAATGTGCGAGTTTTCGTTTTCCAGTCTTTAATACAGCAATTAGTGCGATTTTTATTTAATGAAAAACATGATAAGATTCTCTTGATTAAGCAATATGACATGGCTGAGCATATTTTGCTAGCTGGTTATGTGTCTAATGATATTCACAACCAATTTCTACAATCATTAAAGGCAATTAATTTAGCCTCTCTTATTACGGATATGGGTAATAAAATTGCACAAAACTAGTCCAAAACTCTTTTTAATAAGGAGTATACTTTCTAGCATTTTATAGTTACTAAAAAGTATCTAAACTTTGGAAGTGATACTAAGTTTTAAAAAATATTATGGAAAAAAAGCTTATAAAATCAATATTTCTGAGATTTAAAACTAATAATATTAGACTCAAAATCCAGTGTCCGCAAGGACGTGCCGGTTCGACCCCGGCCGCCGGTATAGATTAAAAGACAAGATTTTTCAATCTTGTCTTTTTTTGTTTTCAAATTACTTTTTTATTTCATTTTCAATAAGTGTGTTCTTTTTTGGAGTATTCTATAGATTCGAGGTAACATTATCACGGTATAGATCAGGAGAGAAACACCTCCAAATATGAATATCAGACCTCCGTTTATGTCCTTTTGAAATAGATAAGTAAATACAATGGTACCTATCGGCATGATAGACGTATTTAGTGTGAACAAAGTACTCATTACTCTTCCTAAATAATTTGTTTCAATGCTACTTTGAAGATAGGTCATGACGACAATATTTAGAATAACAAGAGTGAATGCGATAATTCCCATAAATAAACCGCCAACGGAAGAAATAATCACTTGGGTGTTAGTAGTTTCAAATGTAATACCCAAACCAACGATAGCGATGGTTAGAAGAAAAAGTGGAATGCGAATTCTATTAGAGAGAAGTGTGTTATTTTCTTTTTGTCTGGCAATAGTGACATAGACACACTGGCTAATAACATTCCAACCGCAGACATTGTTTCTAGGATACCTACTGTTGCATTATCTAATAAGAGTTGCTCTTTGACTACAAATGGTACTCCGATGGTAATGGAAGTATAGAAAAAATTCAGTACAACACTAACAAGAATAATATATTTGACAATCTGATTTTCTTTTAAGAAGTGGATAATTTCTTTGACCCCGTGTTGATGCTTTTTCATTCTGTTTAATCTTAGCTTCTTGCTCTTCGTGTTCATAGAAGAATTTCATGGTAAGTAAGACACCTAAAGAAAGGAGATTTCCAATGATTTCTATAAGAATAAAGCCTGAGAAGCCTAACCAATTATAAAAAATGACTCCAATAGCTGGGGAAAGCATGGTTGCGATAGCAATGGCAGTTTGTGTAACAGAGCTTAATCGTTGAATTTTTTATCATTTACTAACTCGTGGATAGAGGCTGAATAACAAGTATCATTGATGTTGACTGTAATAGAGTGGAGTACGACAAACGGTATTACGAGGTATAAGATAGTAGACGAATTCGTTAAAAAATATAAAGCATAAAACAGAAAAAGATTATAAGCCTAAAAAGATAAAATTATAAATTAAGATCTTTTTATGACGGTAGTGGTCTACTAAATTACCGATTGGGACCAAGAAAATCAAACTAACGAAAGGATAGATGATCATGTTAATTCCAAAACTCATTGCCGATTTTGTTTGGTCCAGTAACATTAATCCTAAAGAGAAATTAAAAGCTTTTCCACTTAAAGAACTAATAAAACTACTAATAAAGTCTTTGATGATTTGTCTATTAGACATTTGATCACTTATTAAATTCTTAATATTACCCCCTCCATTCGTTTCAACATTACTTCGGTTATCTAATCCTATTCAATCAACCTGTGTTGTAAGGTAATTGGAATATTAGATAGACCATAATTTTTGTTAATTAAGATTTTACCAATTATACTAATAAAAGTATAATAAAAAATGTAAAAAATATTTTATTTATGTTTACTCATTATATTTCTCTCTTGCTTTGACAATATCTAAATTGATACCTTCTCACGTACAACTTTTAAAATAGAATATATTTTACAATCGTTAAAGGATTTCAAAATGAAACAGATTGCTTTATTTTGCTTTTTTTATAGGCTTTAACTTCATTCTAGATGTTAATATTATTTGTCACAATTCTTGACATCGCTTTCGAACGAGAGTACAATAATTTTGAGGGCAAGATGGTTTTATCTCTTTTATTTGGGAGGTGTCAGACATGCAAATCTATTTTGTTTATTCTATTTTCTATCTATTATCACGCGTAGTAGCACTTGTAGTTCTAGCTTATCTTATTAAGTTACTCATTGCTCGTTTAAAAGAAACTAAGTAACATTTTGCCCAAATAGTAGTTATTTAGGCTTTTTGCTATACTTTAGCCTAGTGGATTAAATCTATAAAAGGTAGTGTTCAGCATCTTCTTGTAGAGTGATTTTATTTTATGAAGATTGTTTATAGTTGAAGGGGGAAATAGATGGTCTCTAAAATCGATGTAGCTTGGGACTTGTTCCTAGAAGGAAATATATTAGAAGCTAAAAAGTTGGTTGAACAAGATTTTTCCATTGATACCTGTACAGATTTTAGCCTTTTAAATCTGATGGGGTATTTATTATTGGCAGAAAAAGACTATGCCTCGTGTACCCGTATATTTGAGAAATACATTTTATTAGCTCAACAAAATGAAGATAAAGAACATGAACACATTGGATTACATCAATTAGCGATGATCTACAGAGATCAGGGTTATTTTCATAAGGCTTTAAAGCTCATTGAAGATGAAGAGAAGATAATTGAAGAGTATTTTCCCAATGATAATCTAAAGAAAGCTATAAATAACTACGAACAAGGCTATTTGAGATTGAAATTAAACAATCTTGATGAAGCTCTTACATTCATGAATCTGTCACTGGAACAATCTTTAGAGACTGATGATGTGATTTCTCAGGCTTGTAGCTATAGAGGGTTAGGGGGAAATCTATTTAGCCTTGGAAGATAAAGGATTAGCCAACACACATTTCAAACGAGCTATAGAACTTTTCGAAAGTGTTGGAGAGTTTGAAGGGGTAAAGGAAATTGAGGAATTGATTAATCGATGATTTTGCATTTAGATTTTGTCATTAGTTTGCTTAAATAAAAAGTTTTAATATGCTATAAATCATGTATTTGATTAAGGGAGATAAGATGAGAGGTTGTGCTAGAAATGGAATTTCTATTTATTTTAATTATTTATATACCTTATTTCTTTTTATTTAAACTAGAAGGATAAGCCTAAACAAAAAATAAGTCCTTTTGCTATCTTTATAAGTTTTACATGATTTACTTGTGGTTTATCCTCATAATTTCCATAATGACTATCGGTATTTTTTCCCTTGGAGTACTAGCTGTTAGAGGAAGAAAACTTACGTCTGGTTTCTTTGTTTTATCTTTTTTAGGTATAGTTCTATTTAGTTTCTATATTTTTGGAATTCTAAAAGAGATAAAAGGACTTAAAAAGCAAATAAAAGGTAAGTAAATAGATAGATGTAATCTAATTTGAATTGTCTTTATCTGGGGTATGAGTCCGTGTCTTTAACGGAGTTCCCAAAAAGTTACAGAAATTTGAAAAATGAGTCTATTTTGCGAGGTTCAAAAGTTCCAAAACCTTATTAAATCTAGGTTATAAGTTTCAAAAATGTATTCATGGAACTAAAACTTCAGTGTCCACAAGGATGCCGGTTCGTCCCCGGCTGTCTCTAGAGATTATAAAGAAGTTTTACTTTTTTTGTTTTAATTTTATCTTTTTTTGTGATATAATTAACCGGTAAAGTTTCTGCTAGTGAATTAGAAGGAGTTTATTTTGTCTGAAGTTGCAAATAAAATCGATCGATTTTTAAATTCTATTTTATTATTATCTGAGAATCAACATGAAATTTTAGTTGGTTCTTGTACAAGTGGTGTTTCATTAACCAACACTCAGGAACATATTTTGATGCTGGTTGCTGATGAAGCTCTAACCAATTCTGTCTTAGCTAAGAAATTGAATGTTAGTCAGGCGGATCACGAAGGCCTGTGAAGCCCTTATTAAGTCAGGGGGATGCTGGAGACTTATCGCGATGAAAATGATGCTCGGGTTCTCTATTATCGCTTAACTGAAATTGGTAAGCCGATTGCATTAGAGCATCAGCACCACCATCAGCATACTCTTCACACTTATGAGGATGTTTTGTCGAAGTTTACTAAGAATGAGCAAGGGGTCATTTCGAGGTTTTTAGATTTATTGGAAGAGGAGTTATAGTTTGAGGTATATTACGGTTTCAAATTTATCGTTCTATTATGATCGAGAACCGGTTTGGAAGGGATCAATTACTACTTAGATAGTGGAGAATTTGTTACGCTGACTGGTGAGAATGGAGCTGCTAAGTCAACCTTGATTAAGGCTAGTCTTGGGATTTTACAACCCGGTCGGACTGTTGAGATTTCAAAGACGAATATTAAAGGGGAAAGAAGTTAAGGATTGCTTATTTGCCCCAGCAAATTGCCAGTTTTAACGCAGGATTTCCACAGTACGGTCTATGAATTTGTGAAATCAGGTCGGTATCCTCGTAAAGGCTGGTTTCGAAAGTTGAATGAGCACGATGAAAACATATTCTGAAGAGTTTGGAATCTGTTGGGATGCTGGAGTTCAAGGATCGGGCGATTGGTTCTTTGTCTGGTGGTCAGAAACAACAGGGCTGTCATTGCTCGGATGTTTGCTTCAGATCCGGATATCTTTGTTTTAGATGAACCTACAACAGGGATGGATGCGACGACAAAGAGTGATTTTTATGAGTTGATGCATCACAGTGCGCATCACCATCAAAAATCTGTTTTGATGATTACGCATGATCCTGAAGAGGTTAGCCAATTTGCGGATCGGAATATTCATTTGGTTCGTGACCAAAGCTCTCCTTGGAGATGTTTTAATGTCCATGATACTGAAGGGGAGGGTGACCATGCTTGATTTATGCCAGTATGATTTTATGCAGCGGGCCTTGTTGGCTATGGTTGCCATGAGTCTTTTTTCTCCTGTGTTAGGGATTTTCTTGATTTTGAGACGGCAGAGTCTGATGAGTGATACGCTGAGTCACGTCTCTCTTGCGGGTGTTGCTTTTGGGCTTTTCCTTGGGATCTCTCCAACGCTCTCGACCATGATCATTGTCATTATTGCTGCGGTTTTTCTTGAGTATTTGCGGACCTTATTTAAGGACTTTATGGAGATCGGGGACGGCAATTCTAATGTCCACTGGTCTTGCCCCCTAGCTTTAGTACTGATGCGTGGTGGTGGGAAGAGCTCGATGAGCTTGGATCAGTATTTGTTTGGTTCTACCCCAACCATTACGGATGAACAGGTGATCGCCTTGTTTGTGATTGCTTTCGTTGTATTAGTGCTGACGGCCTTATTCTTGCGCCCTATGTATATTTTGACCTTTGATGAAGATACGGCCTTTGTGGATGGGCTTCCGGTCGGACCATGTCTATCTTATTTAATGTGGTGACAGGGGTTGCTATCGCTTTAATGATTCCTGCAGCAGGATCGTTATTGGTTTCAACCATCATGGTCTTACCGGCTAGTATTGCGCTGAAATTAGGGAAGAACTTCCGTGGGGTCATGCTGCTTGCGGTCATCGTTGGCTTTATCGGGATGTTTAGTGGGTTGATTTTGTCTTATATTGCAGATACACCGGCAAGTGCCAGCATCACGCTTTTTATTTGTGGCCTTGTTCTTGCTTGTGAATCTTGGATCACGTTTGAGGAAGTAAATATGAAATTTAAAAAATAGGTTTTAATGTTGTTGGTGGCTTTGACCCTTGTTTTGACAGCTTGTGGCAAAAAGTCAGAGTCAAAATGGGAAAATTTAAAAGTGATGACCACTTTCTATCCTGTTTATGATTTTACAAAAAATATTGTCGGAGATGAAGGAACGGTAGACCTGCTCATTGGAGCGGGATCAGAGCCTCATGAATATGAATTGTCTGCTAAGGGGCGGGCTATGATTCAAGATTCGGATGTTTTCGTCTATGAGAATGAAAACATGGAAACGTGGGTTCCAAATCTTTTTGAAATCAATGAAGGATAAGAAAACCAAAGTGATCGATGCTACCAAAAGGGCATGGTCTTGCTTCCTGGATTGGAAGAGGAACATGAACACGAAGGGGGCGAAGAACATCATCATGAATATGATCCTCACCTTTGGCTTCTCCACATCGTGCCATGAAGATGGTAGAGTCGATTCGTGATCAGTTGGTCGCAGCTTATCCAGATAAGCAAAAAAGACGTTTGAGAAAAATGCCCAAGCCTATCTGAAGAAATTACAGGCCTTGGATCAAGCTTATCAGGATGGGTTGAAAGATGCGAAACAAAAGAATTTCGTGACCCAACACGCGGCTTTCCGTTACTTGGCCTTGGATTATGGCTTGAACCAGGTGGCTATTTCAGGGATTTCACCTGATAGCGAGCCTTCTGCTGCACGATTGCGTGAATTGACAGAGTATATCAAGAAAAAATGAGATTAAGGTGATTTACTTTGAGGAAAATGCTTCTAAGTCCTTGGCGAAAACCTTGTCTTCTGAAGCTGGTGTTGAGTTGGCTGTCTTAAATCCTTTGGAAAGCCTGACGGATCAAGAAATGAAAGATGGCGAAGACTACGTGTCTGTTATGAAGGAGAATCTGAAGGCGCTAGAGAAAACAACGTCACAAGCTGGTAAGGATATTCAACCGGAACATGAGGAAGATTCTAAGACGGTTCAAAAGGGCTATTTCGAGGATAGTCAAGTGAAGGATCGTAGCTTAGCAAATTATGCGGGCGATTGGAAATCAGTTTATCCATACTTGCAAGATGGAACTTTGGATCAGGTCTTTGATTATAAGGCAAAATTAAATCCAACCATGACTGCTGCTGAGTATAAGGAATATTATACCAAGGGTTACCAAACAGATATTGATCGGATTAAGATTGATAAGGATTCAATGGAGTTTTATCAAAAAGGATCTTCTAAGAAATATACCTATAAATACGTAGGTAAGCACATTTTGACTTATAAGAAGGGGAATCGTGGTGTTCGTTATCTCTTTGAAGCGAAAGAGAGCGATGCGGGAGACTTCAAATATGTTCAATTTAGTGACCATGAAATTACTCCGGTAAAAGGCAGCTCACTTCCACTTTTTCCATGGAGGAAAAGAGTCAAGAGGCGCTTTATGATGAGTTAGAAAATTGGCCAACTTATTATCCTTCGAACTTATCTGGTTTAGAAGTGGCACAGGAAATGCTGGCTCATTAAGAGCTGTATCAAAAAGAGAGACTAGGACTGATTATCCTGGTCTCTTTTTTGATTAAAAATGAGGGAGTGAAGCTTGTCAAATGCTTGAAAATACGTTACAATGAAAGGGCTTTAAACTAAAAAAATGTATGGGGAATTTTAAATGAAAAAAGTTGGTGCAATTCTTGTGAGTCTTCTCAGTGTGGTCCTGTTGATAGCTTGTTCGCAACAGGGAGCGAGCAAAAAATCAACCGCCTCCTCTAGTCAAACGACGACCTCTTCTGAGGTCAAAAAGACGGATGCTTCTAGTTCGGAAGTGAAGGAGAAAGAAAAAAAAAAGAGAGAAAAAGAAGTCAAGAAAATGGATCTTGAAGCGATTGCCAATGGAGATTACAGCAGTATTGCTGGTGTATGGCAAGATGATAAAGGAAACAAGCTGGTCTTTAACGACCAAGGTTTGGTTTCACAAGAGTTGTAGGGCTATGGAGCTTCTTTGACGGATTATGGGACAGCCTCAGAAGGCATTTATGGTGGTCGTGATGGGGGCTTCTTGTTGGAGTATATTCCTGCAGGAGTGACCATTGGTGATCAGGTCGATGATCAAGGACAAGTCGTTTTTAAGGATACATCCGATGCCTCTATGAACCGCTTGTGGTCTGGTGTTGGAATCGCTAGTTTTGGGGGAACAAGGATCGATCTACTATCATGTAGGAGATGAATAATGGAAAAAAGAGGCTGGGACAAAAGTCCTAGCCTCTCAATTTTTGGATTGTCAAGCAAGACGCAGTGGTTGAGTGGGCTCTACTACGCTGATTTCATCAGCTTTTACAGCCCTACTCAACTGTGCGGAGGTGGGGCGACGAAATCGAATTCTAACGAATTACCGATTTCTGTCCCACTCTCTTTTCTTATGCATGTGGTGGGAGCCAAGAAAGCTCAAATTGGAGCAATTGGGCTTCAAGGAGATCTTGATGGGAAACCTCTTGCTGCTCTTTGCCATTTAATACGGGCTTTTTGGATGAAATAGGCACCTGTAGTATGGGAGTTGGCGCAGATCTTGAGCTCTTGCTTGGGAAGATGGAGAAGGACTTCTTTTAAAGAGAGGGAGGCCCAGATCATAGATTGGTTTTCCTGGGCAGGTTGGGTAGAGTCCAAGGGCCGACCAGAGGTACCAAGCAGATAGGCTACCTTTGTCCTCATCACCTGGATAGGCTTGGAAATCTTGATGGAAAGCTTGGGAACGGATCTGGTGGATCAGGAGATTGGTGTATTCGGGATGAAGGCTGTGACGGAAGAGGTAGGGGAATGTGAAAAGCTGGGTTGATTGGAGATGGCAATCTGCCCAAATGGGGCTTGGGCCATTTCACTCATTTCGTGGATTTCATAGCCATATCCTCTTACATCAAATTGAGGTCTTTGATTGGCCAGATCCAGCAGTCGTTGGGTGAAGGCTTTTTACCGCCCATTAGCTCTATCAGGCCGGAGAGGTCGTGTAAGGCTCCAAAAGTAGCCTGGGTTGCAGAGCATTCTGCATAATCTCCTCCCAGCTGGTAGGGAGAGAAGGGTTCTTTAAAGGTTCCATTGGTGGATCGCGCCCTCATGAAGCCTGTTTGGGCATCGTACAATGTTCGGTAGGAGAGGCTGGAAGCAAAGCATACCGAGCGGCTGTTTCTGTATGACCCAATTGCTTGGCAACGGTAGCAATGCAAAAAAATCACTATAGGCGTAATCTAGGCTATGGCTAACGCTTTCGTGAAAATCATCGGGTAGGTAGCCAAGGGCCTTTGTAGGCTTCATTGCCATGGCGACCAAAATGTTGCGTGGGATCCGTTTTTTGGGCCGTCTGGAGCATGGCTGTCAGCATGTTTTCATGTAGGTCTGGTGCGATCCCTTTGGTGACAGCATCCGCAAAGACTCCATCGATGAGGGTACCTGGCATCATCCCTCGTTCATCTGGGGCCAACCATTTTGGTAGAAAACCAGTATCCTTGTAAGTGTTTAAAAAATCCTTCGAGAAAGTGACGGTAGTAATCGGGGTAGACAAGGCTAAAGAGCGGAAAAGAGGTCCGAAAAGAGGTCCCAAAATCCGATATTGGTATAAGCTTTTCCTGGTTTGATTTCATTATGGGTGACATCCAGGTGCCAGTCATTTCCCCGTGGTATCTGTTTCATAAAAGGTTTGAGGAAAAAGGAGGAGTCGGTACAGGCAGTGGTCGAAAAAGGCTTGGTCACGCCCCTCCGGTATCTTTTTACTTCAATTCGTTTTAGTAGCTGATTCCATTGATCAGCTGCTTCTTTTTAGCTTTTTCTAAAGAAAGGTGAGGAAGATGGCTGTGAGCCATGTCTTGAGACAGATAAGAAGCTTCCTAATTGGACGGTCACTTCATTGCTAGAAAAGGTAAGAAAAAGATCCTGATCGATGTGAGTGACAGTCTCGATCGGCTGGACTAAATTGCCACTGGAGATAGAAAGAGTAGGAAGTATCTGCGGTATGGGCCTGATCCAGAATGTGGAAGTGGCAGGTTTGGTCTGTCAGGGTCAAGTCCTCTAGTTCCTTTGCTGCATGAAAGCAGAGTGTCAGCTTTTCTGGTGCTCGAAAGCGCATGACAGCCCGTAGTGGCTTGGAACCAGCTCGCTTTGAATCTGATAACGTTCCGAAAAAATACGAAGGTAGTGGGGCTGAAAATACGGCTTCTTTGATCGAATAACTGCTCTGGAGACGGAAAAGGTCGGAACTTGTAATATCTCCTGTGATGGGCGTGATGAGGCACCAAGCGTAGTCTCCTATCCAAGGACTAGGCTGGTGGGTGAGGCGAAATCCCTGAAAAATAGGGAGATTGGGGTTGAAAAACCAAGCCCCTTGTTCGTGTGTTGTCTGGGGAAGAAAGTAGTTCATTCCAAAAGGGACTCCGGTATAAGGGAAGGGTGTTTCCGTGGGAATAGTGGGGATGATTATCGCTTCCCCAGCGGGTATCGATGGTCTGGCAATGTGTGCGCATCTTGTCTCCTTTTTTCTTCATCAACCTTAAATGATCTTTGTTTTTCTTGGAACACGCGGTGGTATTTTTCTTCATTGTATCAAAGTGTTGTCAAATATGATAGCGTTTTTATCAAATGGAAAATTTTGTAGAAAAAGGGCTATAGTTTGCGTATGTATTTCCCCATTTGAAATCTTTTATACTGAATAGGAAAGAATCGATACGTGTGAGGAAAAAAATGACCTATTCAAAAAGAAATTGTGCGAGAATGGCTGGACCAAGTAGCAGAACGTGCCAAGGAGTACCCCTGAATGGGTGGATGTCTTTGAGCGTTGCTATACAGACACTTTTAGACAATACAGTTGAAATTTTAGAAGACGGTTCAACCTTTGTGTTAACAGGGGACATCCCAGCTATGTGGTTGCGTGACTCAACGGCTCAATTGAGGCCTTATCTTCATGTGGCTAAAAAGAGATCCCCGTTTGCGCCAGACCATTGCTGGTTTGGTCAAACGTCAGATGACCTTTGATTCTCAAGGATCCCTTATGCCAACTCTTTTAATATTGAGGAGAACTGGAAGGGTCACCACGAGACCGACCATACCGATTTGAATGGCTGGATTTGGGAGCGCAAGTATGAAGTGGATTCGCTTTGCTATCCCTTGCAGATTGGCTTATCTTCTGTGGAAGGAAACTGGTGAGACTAGCCAATTTGATGAAACCTTTGTCACAGCGACCAAGGAAATCCTTCATCTCTGGACAGTGGAGCAAGACCACAACCATTCACCTTATCGCTTTGTTCGGGATACGGATCGTAAGGAAGACACGTTAGTGAATGACGGCTTTGGTCCAGAATTTGCCGTGACAGGGATGACCTGGTCAGCCTTTCGTCCAAGTGATGACTGCTGTCAGTATAGCTACTTGATTCCGTCCAATATGTTCGCAGTGGTTGTCTTGGGTTATGCAAAAAAATCTTTGCAACATTGAATCTAGCCGATAGCGAGAGCATGATTGCTGATGCCAAACGCCTGCAAGCTGAGATTCAAGAAGGAATGAAAACTACGCCTACACGACTAACAGCAAGGGCGAGAAGATCTATGCCTTTTGAAGTAGACGGTTTGGGAAATGCTAGCATCATGGATGATCCTAACGTACCAAGTTTGTTAGCTGCTCCCTATCTGGGTTACTGTGCTATTGACGATGAGGTCTACCAAGCCACTCGTCGGACGATTTTGAGCCCTGAAAATCCCTACTTCTATGAAGGGAAGTACGCAAGTGGACTAGGTAGTTCTCATACCTTCTACCGCTATATCTGGCCGATTGCTTTATCCATTCAAGGATTGACAACGACAGATAAAGCTGAGAAAAACAGTTGCTGGACCAGTTGGTTGCCTGCGATGGAGGCACGGGTGTCATGCACGAAAGCTTCCACGTAGATGATCCGACTAAATACTCGCGCGAATGGTTCTCTTGGGCCAACATGATGTTCTGCGAATTAGTCTTGGATTACTTGGTTATTCGCTAATATTCGAAAATCAAATTCAAAACCACGTCAGCTTCGCCTTGCCGTACTCAAGTAACAGCTTCCTAGTTTGCTCTTTGATTTTCATTGAGTATAGGAGCACGCTTTAGCTTCACTAATTCTTGTTAGAATCACAAGTTTATATTTAAAACATTAAAAATTTAAGTTAGAATGAGGTTTTACTCATGGAAAATGTTGTTGTACATATCATTTCTCACAGCCGCTGGGATCGTGAGTGGTATCTACCTTTTGAAAGCCACCGCATGCAATTGGTGGAATTATTTGACAATCTGTTTGATCTTTTTCGAAAATGATCCTGAATTCAAAAGCTTCCACTTGATGGACAAACCATTGTCCTTGACGACTATTTAGAAATTCGCCCTGAAAACCGTGACAAGGTGCAGCGTTATATCGACGAGGGCAAGCTCAAGATTGGTCCCTTCTATATTTTGCAGGATGATTACCTGATCTCTAGTGAAGCCAATGTCCGCAATACCTTGATTGGACAAGCGGAATGTGCCAAATGGGGCAAATCTACGCAGATCGGTTATTTCCCAGATACCTTTGGAAATATGGAGCAAGCTCCTCAAATCCTTCAAAAATCAGGCATTCACGTAGCGGCTTTTTGGGCGTGGTGTCAAGCCAATTGGATTTGACAACCAAGTTCTTGGAGATGAGCAATTTACTTCTCAATTTTCTGAAATGTACTGGCAAGGGGCAGATGGTAGCCGTGTGCTGGGTATTCTCTTTGCCAACTGGTACAGTAACGGGAACGAAATTCCAGTGGATAAAGATGAAGCTTTGGCTTTTGGAAACAAAAATTGGCAGATGTTCGTGACTATGCCTCAACCAACCAATGGTTGATGATGAACGGTTGCGACCACCAACCGGTTCAACGAAACTTGAGTGAAGCTATTCGTGTGGCTAACGAACTGTTCCCCTGACGTGACCTTTAGTCATAGCTCCTTTGATGAATATGTTCAAGCAGTGGAAAGTGCGCTTCCTGAACAATTATCTACGGTTACGGGAGAATTGACCAGTCAGGAAACCGATGGTTGGTACACACTGGCAAATCCGTCTTCCTCTCGGATTTATCTCAAGCAAGCCTTCCAAGAGAATAGCAACTTGCTCGAGCAAGTGGTGGAACCTTTGACCATCATTACTGGTGGGCATAACCATAAGGATCAATTGACCTATGCCTGGAAGACACTCTTACAAAATGCGCCACACGATAGTATTTGTGGATGTAGTGTGGATGATGTTCACCGTGAGATGGAAGTTCGTTTTGCCAAGGTTAATCAAGTCGGAAACTTTGTCAAGACTAACCTTCTGAACGAATGGAAAGGGTAAACTAGCGACTCAAAAAAGCACAGAGTGAGCACCTCTTTACGGTCATCAACACTGGCTTGCATAATAAGGTGGACACCGTCAGCACGATTGTCGATGTTGCGGTTTGTCCATTTAAGGAATTGCACCCGACAGAGGGCTTCAAGAAAATGGCCGCTTTGAGCTTGCCAGACTACCACGTAGAAGATTTAGATGGGCATCTTGTAGAAGCAGAGATTGAAGACTTAGGGGCAAGCTTTGGCTATACCCTGCCTAAGGATAAATTCCGCCAACCCTATATTGCACGTCAAGTGCGCGTGACGGTTCCGGTTCATTTGGCAGCCTTTGTCTTGGACGACCTTCCAGCTCTTAGAAGGTAAAGCACCTCATCATGATGGTCTGTTCCAAAATGGGGTGATCGATACGCCATTTGTAACCCTTAGTATCGATGATGGTTTAACCCTCTATGATAAAACGACCAATGAGGCTTATGAGGATTTCCTTCGCTTCGAAGACCGCGGTGATATCGGAAATGAATATATCTACTTCCAACCAAAAGGAACAGAGCCGATCTATGCGGAGTTAACAGCTTATGAGGTCTTGGAAAACAATGCTCGCTATGCCAAAATCTTGCTCAAGCATGACTTGACGATCCCGGTCAGCGCGGATGAACAATTGGATGCGGAGCAAAGAGGCATTATCGAGTTTATGAACCGCAAGGCAAGTCGCTCAGAAGAGCTGACAACCATCCCTCTTGAAACGGAGATGACCATCTTTGTAGATGATCCGCAAATTCGCTTCAAGACGCGCTTCACCAATACAGCCAAGGATCACCGTATCCGTCTCCTGGTCAAGACTCACAATACACGTCCAAGCAATGATTCTGAAAGTATCTATGAGGTGGTCACACGGCCAAATAAACCGGCTGCTTCTTGGGAAAATCCTGAAAATCCCCAACACCAACAAGCCTTCGTCAGCTTGTATGATGACGTCAAAGGGGTAACAGTGGCCAATAAAGGATTACATGAATACGAAATCTTGGAGACGATACGATAGCTGTAACCATTCTCCGTGCTTCCGGTGAACTTGGTGACTGGGGGCTATTTCCCAACACCAGAAGCACAATGTTTGCGGGACTTTGAGGTTGAATATGCAGTAGAATGCCATCAAGCTCAGGGGCGCTTCTCCGCTTATCGCCGAGCGAAAAAGCTTTGCAGACACCGATGACCAGCCTCAAGTTGAAAAACAAGAAGGAAGTGTAGCGCGTCTGGTAGCTTATTCAAGCATACAGCCTTGACGCATCCTCAGGTTTGCCCAACAGCCTTTAAGGTAGCAGAAAATGAAGAAGGTTACATCCTTCGCTATTACAACATGAGCCAAGAAAATGTGCGCGTGTCAGAAGGACAACAAACGGTTGTCGATCTTCTGAACAACCGTATCCGGTTCATACAGGTTTATTGGCACCGCAAGAAATCCGGACAGAATGGATTAAAAAGAAGAAGTATAGCTGGTTGCAGCTGAAGAAACAATAAAAAGGAAAGGAGGAGCGAAAAAAGTAAGAACCGACTGCTGACTCGCTCCTTTTTACAGGTAAAAGCAATGACCATTGCAACGATCGATATCGGAGGGACTGGGATTAAGTTTGCTAGTCTCACTCCTGATGGAAAGATTTTAGATAAGACTAGCACCCCAACTCCAGAAACTCTAGAAGATTTATTGGCTTGGTTGGACCAACGCTTGTCAGAACATGACTATCGTGGGATTGCTATTAGTGTTCCAGGGGCTGTTAACCAAGAAACAGGGGTAATTGAAGGGATCAGCGCCATTCCTTATATCCATGGTTTTTCATGGTACCAGGCCCTTGCTCATCACCAGCTCACCTGTCCATCTAGAAAATGATGCCAACTGCGTTGGACTGAGTGAACTGCTTAGCTCATCCTGAGATTGAAAATGCAGCCTGTGTTGTCATTGGCACAGGGATTGGCGGGGCCATGATTATCAATGGCAAAATTCATCGTGGTCGCCATGGCTTGGGTGGAGAGTTTGGTTACATGACTACTATCGAGCCTGCAGAAAAGCTCAATAACTGGTCACAACTAGCATCAACAGGAAATATGGTGCGCTATGTCATTGAAAAATCTGGTCAGTCTGACTGGGATGGCCGCAAGGTGTACCAAGAGGCGGCAACCGGCAATGCCCTTTGCCAAGAAGCTATTGAGCGCATGAATCGCAACCTAGCCCAAGGACTGCTCAATATCCAGTATCTCATCGACCCAGATGTCATTAGCCTGGGTGGCTCTATCAGTCAGAATCCAGATTTTATCAAAAGGGGTTCAAAAAGCAGTGGACGCCTTTGTGGACAGATATGAAGAATATACAATTGCTCCAGTGATTCAAGCTTGCACCTATCAGGCAGATGCCAATCTCTACGGTGCCCTTGTGAACTGGTTACAGGAGGAAAACCAATGGTAAGTTTTACAGGACTTAGTCCCAAACAAGCCCAAGCTATCGAAGTCTTAAAAAATCACATTTCTCTACCGGATGTAGAAGTGGCGGTTGCTCAGTCTGACCAAGCCTCTATCTCTATCAAGGGTGAGAAGGGGCAGTATCAACTGACCTACCGTAAACCTCATCAACTCTACCGTGCTTTATCTGTGCTAGCAACAGCTTTAGCAGAAGGGGACAAGGTAGAGATTGAAGAGCAGGCGGCTTATGAAGATTTAGCCTATATGGCGGACTGTTCGCGCAATGCCGTTCTCAATGTCGCATCAGCCAAGCAGATGATCGAAGTTCTAGCTCTCATGGGCTACTCAACCTTTGAGCTTTACATGGAAGACACCTATCAAATCGAGGGGCAACCTTATTTTTGGTTATTTCCGTGGAGCTTATTCAGCTGAAGAATTACAGGAAATCGAAGCCTACGCCCAGCAGTTTGATATGACCTTTGTACCATGTATCCAGACCTTGGCTCACTTATCAGCCTTTGTTAAATGGGGTGTCAAGGAAGTCAAAAGCAACTCCGCGATGTAGAAGATATCCTCCTCATCGGTGAAGAAAAAAGTCTACGACCTGATTGACGGTATGTTTGCGACGTTATCTAAACTACAAACTCGCAAGGTCAACATCGGGATGGATGAAGCCCACTTGGTTGGTTTGGGTCGTTATCTTATCTTGAACGGTATTGTGGACCGTAGTCTCCTCATGTGCCAACACTTGGAGCGCGTGCTGGATATTGCAGATAAGTATGGTTTCCACTGCCAGATGTGGAGTGATATGTTCTTCAAACTTATGTCAGCAGATGGTCAGTATGACCGTGACGTCGAAATTCCAGAGGAGACTCGTATTTACCTTAGACCGTCTCAAAGACCGTGTTACCTTGGTTTACTGGGATTATTACCAAGATAGCGAGGAAAAATACAACCGAAACTTCCGGAACCACCACAAGATTAGCCAGGATATCGCCTTTGCAGGTGGTGCTTGGAAATGGATTGGTTTTACGCCCCACAACCAATTTAGTCGCTTAGTAGCTATTGAAGCCAATAAAGCCTGCCGTTCCAACCAGATCAAGGAAGTCATCGTGACGGGATGGGCAGATAATGGTGGTGAAACAGCCCAATTCTCTATCTTACCGAGCTTGCAAATTTGGGCAGAACTCTGCTACCGCAATGACCTAGACCGTATTTGTCAGCTCATTTCGAAACCAATACAGGTCTATCCGTTGAGGACTTTATGCAGCTTGACTTGGCTAACCTCTTGCCAGACCTACCAGGTAATATACATGGTATCAACCCCAACCGCTATGTCTTTTATCAGGATGTTCTCTGCCCAATTCTTGACAAGCACATGACACCTGAACAGGACAAACCACACTTTGCCCAAGGCAGCTGAGACTCTTTCTGACATTAAAGAAAAAGCTGGAGTCTACGCCTATCTCTTCGAAACCCAGGCCCAGTTGAATGCTATTTTAAGTAGTAAAGTGGATGTAGGTCGACGCATCCGTGAGGCCTATCACGCAGGTGATAAAAGAGAGTTTGCGACAAATTGCTAGGGAAGAATTACCAAAATTAAGAAGCCAGATTGAAACCTTCCCATGCTCTCTTTAGCCACCAATGGTTGAAAGAAAACAAGGTCTTTGGCTTGGATACAGTAGACATCCGTATGGGTGGACTCTTGCAACGGATCAAGCGAGCAGAAAAGTCGGATTGAAGACTATCTAGCCGGTTCTATCTCACGTATCGATGAACTAGAAGTAGAGATCTTGCCATTCAACGATTTCTACGCAGACAAGGATTTCGCAGCAACAACGGCTAATCAGTGGCATACCATTGCGACTGCCTCGACCATTTATACAACGTAAAAATGCCGAGTTGAATGATAGAAGTCTCAGCCACGGTGGATAGGAGTAGAAGAGGAGCTGTGTTTACAACCACCCTTTTCTACTCCTTTTTTAAAGCTATGTCATAAATTTGTAGAATTTTTTCTATAATTAGGAGTTTGAAAATGTAAATGGGCTATCTTATAATAGGTGATGTAAACGCTACCAAAGCGAAAAACACGCTCAAGGCTCAAAGGGGGGGGGAGTTAAATGAAAAAGTTTGTAAGGACTCTGAGAGAAAATTTCATTTTTCTTTTAATGGTCTTACCTGGTGCAGCGTGGTTAATCTTATTCTTCTATATTCCGGTTTTTGGGAATATCGTAGCATTTAAGGACTATCATATTACGGGGAGAGGGCTTCATCGACAGTGTCATGAAGAGTAAGTGGGTTGGCTTTGACAACTTCAAGTTCCTCTTTAGTTCCAAAGATGCCTACATTATTACAAGAAACACGGTATTGTACAACTTAGGATTCATCTTCTTAGGATTGATTGTTTCCGTAGGGATTGCCATCATCTTTAGTGAGTTGAGATCAAAAAAGAGTGGTCAAGGTGCTTCAAACCTCCATGCTCTTCCCATACTTCCTATCATGGGTTATCATCAGCTTCTTCACCGATGCCTTCCTTAACGTGGACAAAGGATTGGTCAACCACATCTTAACTTCATTTGGTATGAAAGCCATCAATTTCTATTCGGAATTGTGGATCTGGCCAGCGCTTCTCCTCTTCTTAGGAATCTGGAAAGGCTTTGGTTATAGCAGTGTCATGTACTATGCAACCATCATGGGAATCGATCCAACCTTCTATGAAGCAGCGACCGTGGATGGTGCGTCTAAGTGGCAACGCATTCGCAACATCACCATTCCTCAGTTGTCTTCCTTGATTACAGTTTTGACCATTCTTGCAGTCGGAAATATCTTCCGCGCAGACTTCGGTCTCTTCTACCAAATCCCGCATAATGCTGGAGCGCTCTATAGTGTGACCAACGTTATTGATGTTTATGTCTACAACGGTTTGACCAAGTCAGGGGATATCGGGATGACAGCAGCAGCCGGTCTTTACCAATCGGTTGTCGGTTTAATTCTTGTTTTGATCTCAAATATCTTTGCTCGTCGCATTGATAAGAATGCCGCTCTCTTCTAGAAAGGAGGATCGTATGAAAAAATCAACCATTCAAAAAGAAAAAATTGATAATGTCGGGATCCATTCTTTCAGTAAGAAGAGCAACTTCTTCTTTACCTTGTTGTTGACCTTAGTCGGATTGACCTGTGTACTTCCCTTCATCTTCGTTGTCATGATCTCTTTGACAGACGAACAAAGTTTGGCAGTCCATGGATTCCAATTCTGGCCAGCAAAATTTGGATTTGATGGTTACCTCTTCTTGGTACAGTTCAAAGACAAAATCTTGCAAGCCCTCTTCATTACCTTGTTTGTGACCATTGTGGGAACAGCATGTAATGTCTTTATCACAACGACCTATGCTTACGCTATCTCACGGAGTACCTTTAAATACCGCAAGTTCTTTACCGTATTTTCACTCCTTAGTATGCTCTTTAGTGCAGGGTTGGTTCTGGGCTACATTGTGACCACTCAACTCTTGCAGTTGGGTGATACCATTGGGGCTTTGATTATCCCAATGTTGCTCAGTCCATTTAACATCATCTTGATGCGGACCTTCTTTAAACGGACCATTCCAGAAGCCATCCTTGAATCCGCTCGGATTGATGGGGCAAGTGAAACACGGATCTTCTTCCAAATCTGCTTGCCATTGTCTCTACCAGGAATTGCGACTATCAGTTTGTTCACTGCTTTAGGGTTCTGGAACGACTGGTTCAACGCCCTCCCCTCTATATTAAGAGTGACAACCTTTACCCATTGCAATACCTCTTGATGCAAATCCAAAACAATATGGATTACATCGCTAAAAACGTCGGGGTATCTGGCCAATTGGCAGGAGCTGTACAATCCATCCACGGGAAACAGGACGTATGGCCATGGTGGTTGTGGCAACAGTGCCAATCGCCATTCTCTATCCATTCTTCCAACGCTACTTTGTAAAAGGCTTGACCATCGGTGGTGTGAAAGAATAAAGCCGTTCATTGAAAATCAACAGGATTTTCAACTCATAACTTAGTCTATAAAAGAAAATAACATAAAGGAGATTTTTCTTATGAAAAATTGGAAAAAAATACGCGTTAGCATCTGCTAGTGTGATCGCTCTTGGAGCTACTCTTGCTGCTTGTGGAAGCCTTACAGGTAACAACAAGAAATCAGCAACAACTGAAGATGGTAAACCAATCATCAAGATGTACCAAATCGGTGACAAACCAGATAACTTGGATGTTCTTCTTAAAAATGCCAACAAGATTATTGAAAAAGAAAGTCGGCGCAAAATTAGATATCCAATACCTTGGTTGGGGTGACTACGCACAAAAAATGAACGTTATCATCTCATCTGGTGAAAACTATGATATCGCCTTTGCTAATAACTACGTGATCAACGCTCAAAAAGGTGCTTATGCTGACTTGACAGAATTGTACAAGAAAGAAGGGAAAGACCTTTACAAAGCACTTGACCCAGCTTACATCAAAGGGAACACTGTAAATGGCAAGATCTATGCTGTTCCAGTAGCAGCCTAACGTTGCATCTTCTCAAAACTTTGCTTTCAACGGACCACTTCTTGAAAAATATGGTATCGACGTTTCAAACGTGAAAGACTATGCTTCTCTTGAACCGGTCTTGAAAGCCATCAAAGAAAAAGATCCAAACGTTGTTCCATTTGCAATGAACAAGAGTTACGGTGGACCTTCAGATGACTTCGACTATGTGGCTGTTGATGGACTTCCATTCGTTGTTGACTTGAAAGGTGACACTACTAAGATCGTTGACCGTTACACCATTCCTCGTTATGTAGAAAACTTGAAGACTCTTCACAAATACTACGAAGCAGGATACATTCCAAAAGACGTAGCAACAAGCGATACTGGTTATGACCTTTCTCAAGATACTTGGTTGGTTCGTGAAGAAACAGTAGGACCAGCTGACTACGGTAACAGCTTGCTTTCTCGTGTAGCAAACCGTAAGATCGACATCAAACCATTTACTGAACTTTACAAGAAGAACAATACCACTCAAGTAGCTAACTTTGTTATCTCAAACAACTCTAAGAACAAAGAAAAATCAATGGAAGTGTTGAACCTCTTGAACACGAACCCTGAACTCTTTGAACGGTCTTGTTTATGGACCAGAAGGCAAGAACTGGGAAAAAGTTGCTGGCAAAGAAAACCGTGTCAAAGTCTTGGATGGCTACAACGGAAACACTCACATGTCTGGATGGAACACTGGTAACAACTGGATTCTTTACATCAACGAAAACGTTACAGACCAACAAATCGAAGATTCTAAGAAACAATTGGCAGAAGCTAAAGAATCTCCAGCACTTGGATTCATCTTTAACACTGACAATGTGAAATCAGAAATCACAGCTCTTACAAATACTTTGAACCAATTCGCAGGTGCGATCAATACTGGTACTGTGGATCCTGAAGTAGAAGTTCCTAAGATGCTTGAAAAATTGAAATCAGAAGGTGCTTACCAAAAGTGCTTGACGAAATGCAAAAAAACAATACGACGAATTCCTTGCTTCTAAAAAAAAATAAGAAACAGGTAGTGTGAAAAGGCTTTGGGGTTGTCTCCCAAGGCCTTTTCACTCCCTCTATGAAAACAGACCTTGGAAATGAAAATTGAGATTTCAATAGAAGAATGCAAATATGAGGAAAGCGTTTTATTTTTATGATATAATAGAATGACTAATTGGAAAAGAGGTTGAAACATGGGAAAAATCATTGAGTTCATTTTTACGAGAGTCTATGTTGCTATGCTGGTAACAGGGATTTTTGGGTTTTGACGATCTGTGGGGGTGTTCTGCTAGGAGTAGGATCAGCCGGCACCACAGTTATGAGCCTCTATGCAGAAAAAATGGCATGTCTTACAAAGACTATCACTGGTCACGCGCTTGGGAACTTTTCAAAGAAAATCTGGTCCCAGCCAATCAAGTCTTTTACACCTTCTTTGCGATTGAAGGGGTTCTCCTCTATGGCATGTATCTCATGATCCAGATTCCTCACTTGAATTTCTTCCAAATTTTGGTTCTCTTGTTTAATCTGGTTTTCCTCTTGGTTGCGCCTTTAGCTTATGCCGTTTATTTGAAATTGCAAGTTCATTTCGATCTCTCTTATGCCAATAGTATCAAGCTCAGTTTGATCGGAATGTTGCTGGATATTCGTCCAGTTCTGAAGCTCATCCTTGGAACCGCGCTACTTGGCGTCATTAGCTACTATATGCCAGCCCTTCTCTTTTTTCGTCTTGATCGGTGTATGGCATTTCTTTGTCAATGATATTTTTGACCCTGTCTATCAAAATATCCACGAAAAATTGGTATCCTAACGATGAAAAGAATCTGGTTAAGTACGCTTTTAAAATTTTACGCCTATGTCATGGTGGCCATTTTGACCATCATGGGCCTGGTCGTCGCGGGGATCTCTTTGGAAAAACCAGCAAGCTGAAGCAGATCGGATCGCCCAACGGGTTTTGACCGAAGTCGTGACGGATCTCGAGACCTCTTATCAGCGGGTTACACAAGAAGGCCGTAGTCTCGTTGAAAACCCTGCAAAATTAGAAGGGGTTTATCGCTATTTTACCTTGTCACCATCGGAGTATGAGACTTGGCGATTGAATGCCCAGTTCCCTTCGTATATCCAATTGTCCCTACATAAGAATATTGATAGCCTCTATTTGAGCAATAAAAACATAGAGGGCATCGATGTCACCTTGTCTGATTACAAGACAGTATTTGTCTCTACCCGGCAATCGAAGGGGGGTAAGCAAGTTTCAGCAGACCATTACAAGGCTCCTGCGACAGCCATTCCGGTTCCTTTGACAGATCCGACAACGGAGCCGGAGTTGGGATTGCTTATATGACTTTGGACCAGGAAATTTTGACGGCAACGATTGATAATGCCAGAGGTGATCTTCCAATCGCTGTGCGGATCTTTACGCCCTTTGGGAAAGAGATGTACCATGAAGGGGATAAGGGGCAATCGAAGGATATTAAATGGCAAACCCGTAGCACGATCTATGGCTACAAGGTGTATGTGGCTGTTTCTGAAAGTTATCTGGTCAAAAAGGGTCTAGCTAACCTGACCACTTTTCTCTCCATTGCTTTCTTGATTTTCTTGATCCTTTACTTGTTATTAGGTCAGATTTTCAAAAATTACCGGCGCCAAGTCCTCGATTTAGTCGATACCATGAATCTGATCAGCCAAGGCGATAGTGAACGACGGATTGATACCTCGACCAAGGACCAAGAACTGCTGGTTATTGGTAATATGATCAATACCATGTTGGACAATATGGACAAGAATATTCGAGGATATCTATCAGCTGCAGCTCAGCCAAAAAGATGCCAATATGCGGGCGCTACAAGCCCAGATCAATCCCCACTTCATGTACAATACACTGGAATTTATCCGGATGTATGCCGTGATGCAAGAGCAAGAAGAGTTGGGTGATATTATCTATGAGTTTAGTAGTCTCTTGCGCAATAATATCTCAGATGAGCGAGTGACGACGGTTGAAAATGAGCTCGAATTTTGTCGCAAATACAGCTACCTCTGCATGGTACGTTATCCACAAATCGATTGCCTATGGCTTTAAGATCGATCCAGGTTTGGAAAAAATGAAGATTCCAAAATTTACTATCCAGCCTTTGGTTGAGAACTATTTTGCACATGGGGTGGACCACAAACGCAAGGACAATGTGATTAGTGTCAAAGTCTTGCAAGGAGAAGGGCAAGTCATGATCCTGGTCAGTGATAATGGGCGCGGGATGGAAGAAGAACAGCTAGAAAGCATTCAAGAGATGCTAGCCAATCGCAATCCACGCTCAGAAATCGAAGAAAAGAGTGGTCGGCAGTCCATCGGAATTGTCAATGTTCATGAACGCCTGCTGCTCTATTTTGGAGATCGCTACCATATCCAAGCCTTCTCCCAACCTCACCATGGAGTGACTTATACGATAACCATTCAAGATGAATAAAGGAGACAGAATGTACAAAGTCTTATTAGTAGACGATGAGTATATGATTACAGAAGGGTTAAAAAAATTAATCCCCTTTGACCACTGGAATATGGAAGTGGTCGCAACTGCTGAAGATGCAGATCAGGCCCTTGATTATGTGCGAGATCATCCGGTGGATGTGGTGATCACGGATGTCAATATGCCTTGGGAAGACCGGACTTCAGATGATTGCAGAGATGAAGGATTTGATGCCAGATCTTTGCTTTTATCATTATGTCAGGCTATCAGGATTTTGAATATGTCAAAACCGCCCTCAATTTGCGCGTGGCAGACTACCTGCTCAAACCTGTCAATAAGGTGGAGATGGGCAATATCCTAGAAAAAATTCGGAACCAAATCCAGCAACCAAGCCAAGAGTTGGCCAACCGTTTGATTCACGATGATATCTCTGAGGAAGAGTTTTGTCGGTATATCGCAGGTCGGAATTCACTGTGGATTGGGATTGCTAAGGAAAAAAAGGCTTTATCAGCTCGTCTTATCAAGTTCTTGGGCAAAATCTTCAACTCTTTATCTCGGATCAAAAAGAAGATGCCATGATTGAGAAGGTCTTTGAACCTCCTTATAAGGAGCACTTTCATCAATTTAAGGATCTAGTAGAGCGGAGCCTCTTTTATGGGGCGTTCCCTCTCAATCAAGATGAAGAGGTCTTCCATTACTACGAACCGGCCTACCGGGTGATCATGCAAGGAAATATCCAACAGATCTTAGAAGAACTGGACTGGTTAGAAAAATGATCCTTGAGAAGACACCTAAGGTTTCACTGACCAAGCAACTCTTTATCCAATTTTTGATGGATGTCTTTCATTTGTTTGAATACCTGCAAGGAGATGATTTGGCCGATGTAGTTAAGAAAGTCCAAGAGCTTTGCCACCTTTAGCGAGATGATTGGCTTTATCCAGGAAGAGTTGTCCCGTTTCTTATCCCACTATCGGATGAACGAAAATGTAGCGAGTGTCCTCAAGTGATTAGCCGTGATTACCAAAAGAGCTGTCGCTCAAGGACATCAGTCAGGCTCTCTTTATCAATCCAGTCTATTTAGGCCAATTGATTAAACGAGAAACCAATGCAACGTTCGCAGAACTCCTCAACAAACAGCGGATTAAGGCTGCCCAGCAGCTCCTCTTATCGACCAATGATAGTATTGAAGATATCTGCTACAAGGTCGGTTACAGTAATGTTGGCTATTTCTACAAGGTTTTTCGCAAACTCTGTGGAAAATCGCCTAAAACTTATCGCTTACAAGTCATGACAGAGCATACAGAAGATGGTAAAAGGCTGAGACGATTTGTCTCAGCCTTTTAAATTGAAGATAAAAGTCTTCTTAAAAACTTTCCTTAGGTGAGTACGGACAGAAGGTTAGAGACTCTGAAGCTAAGTTTTGGTATTTTTTATTTGACAAATATAAGTAGACAATGTATACTTTATAAAAAGTAGACGGCGTATACTTTGGTAAGGAAAGGTTGTCAAATGAAACGGAATACGGAAGAACTGAAAGAAAGTTAATTTCGGTCGGCATTGAAGAAATCAGAACTAACGGGATTGACCGGATGTCTATGCGTACAATAGCTCAAAAATGTGGGGTGACTCATGGAGCTCCCTATAAGCATTTTGGAAGTAAAGATAGATATATTCAAGTGGTTATGGAACACTTATCAATGTTCTTTTGAAAAATATGCTACAAGGAATTCATATTTCCATAGATGCAAGAACTCAACTAACTCTGATGGGCTGTAACTTTGTAAGGTCTGCCCAAGAGGAAACCTATCTATTTGAAGCATTATTTATCAAATTTCCATATAACTATTTGGAGTTATCCCTGGGAAACTATTTCAGTCAATTCCTCTTTACCAGGATTTGAACATTTTAAGTCGGTAGCGTTAAGACTTAAAGATGAGGAAAATCTTTCTAGTAGTGACGCAGAAATTTTGATCCATTTTTGGAGTTTTATTGCTGGTTTGGCTCTATTGGTAAGGAGTCCTGTTGGAGAAAGCTTTAAAAGAAAATGATGTTCAAAAGACCGTCAGAACGATGCTTGATATTTATATAAAGGAGATAGCTGATGAATGTTTTAATAATCTATTCACATCCGAATGAAACAAGTTATAATGCATCAATCCTTCAAACTGTGCAAAAGCATTTAGCACCAGAGCATAGGGTTAAAATAGTAGACTTATATAAAGAAAACTTTGATCCGGTTTTACGTTTTGATGAAAGGCATAAAAGGAGAGATTTACAGCATAATGAAGACATGAAACCGTATAGAGATTTATTGAGTTGGGCGGATCAGTTGATTTTTATTTTCCCTACTTGGTGGAGTGGAATGCCAGCTATTTTAAAGGTTTTATTGATCGTATTTTTTGTTGCAGGTTTTGCTTATCAGAATGGACCTCGAGGTCCGGTGGGGCAACTAGATGGAAAAGCGTGGATCATTACGACGCATAATACGCCAAAAAAATTTTCTTCCTTTTTCTCAAGACTACTCAAAGGTTCTAAAATCCCAAATCTTGAAACCCTGTGGTATTAAACTGGTTAAATGACACAAGTTACACGAGTAGAGAGTGATCATCAACGGAAAGAAGAACTCGAAAAAAATCGCAAATAGCCAGATTTAAAAAAGTGCTTTTACAAGTCATGACAGAGATGCAGAAGATGAGTAAAAGGCTGAGACGGTGGTCTCAGCCTTTTAATTGAAGATAAAGTCTTCTTAAAAAACTTTCCTTAGGTGAGTACGGACGTTAGGTGAAATTATCCAGTAGATGATTAGATAATTCTAACGAATGAATTTTTTAAGATTTTTATTAGATTTGTAAAGATGTATCCTCCTAGAATCTAATGATTCTGCGTCGAATACCCTATTTTGACTTTATCCGCTACGTCCTTTGTATCTTGATTTTCCCAACCAGCAGCTCAGCTTCAATGGTGATTTCTGTGAGTTGATTCCAGTCGATCTTTTCTTGGTCTACGTGAAATAGAAGAGGGGTCATGGCGAGGAGCGCTTGGCGTTCTTCAGGAGTTAAACTCTTGGTGAGGCTGACCGTTTCGGATGAGAGGATCTGGCAGTGGTCTTCAAAGTGCTCCAAAATTTCCTGGTTGGAGTAGGATTGCTGGTCAATTGATCTTGGGCCAACTGACGAATTTCTTTTTCAGATGAGAAGAGGTTGGGACAACCTTAATGATCCCCTTCATCCTTTAAGACACGCTCAAATTCAGCGTAATTAGCCGGGGAGAAAATGTCCAAAATGACCTCCATACTCTTGGATTGAATGGGTAAATGAGCCAAAGTCTCCTACAAACCAATTGACCTTCCAGCTAGCGTCACTTTTGGCAGCTAGTTGCACAGATTCCTTGGAAAGATCAAATGCATAGAAAGTAGCTTGGGACAGGCTTCTTGTAATTTTCGGGAGTAATAACCTTCTCCGCAACCGATATCTAGAATTCTTGGCATCACTGGTCGGAATCTTTTGTCCGATCGCTGTTAGAATCGGCTCATAAAATCCCTGCTTCTAAGATCAGCTGGCGATTCTGGAAATTTTCTTTGTCATAGTCCTTTGATTGTTTGATCTGGGGAGCCAGGTTGACATAGCCAAATTTCGCCAAATCAAAAGAATGGCTCTTGGGACATTTAAAACTAGTACCCACAAGTTCTAGGTCCAATTGACAGATGGGACAGGCAAAGGCAGTGGCTGTTTGAAATCGTTGTAATTTTGGTTTGATCGGTGTATTCATATTAGTAGTGTAACAAAAGAGCCTCTAGATAGCAACTGATGCTTTAATGGGGCTCCAATTGGTTGAGAAATATGATTTTGAAACGATGCCCTCCATACAGAATATGAGCTGACAGAAAAAGGGAAATCACTGATGCCGATTTTAAAGGACTTGAATCAATGGGGAAAAAGAATGGTTGCATTAAATTTTTTTCCTCATTTTAATCTCTTCTATCTCGCCATAGCTCTTCATTTTGACCACTTAGCCCCCAAAAGCCGTTTTTAAACGGCACTCCATTTTTTTGCTAGACTGGTTCTATCAAAAGGAGAGAAAAAATGATTTTACAAGCTCAAAAAAAACATAAGCAAACAGTATGGAAATCATTTAGCCGTAAACAATATTCACTTACAGTTTGAAAAGGGAACCTTTAATGCGATTCTAGGACCAAATGGGGCGGGGAAATCAACGACGATTTCCATGTTGATTGGTTTGAAACAACCAACGCAAGGCGACATTATTTATGAACCCGGTACTAAAATTGGTGTGGTCTTCCAAACCAGTGTTTAGATGAGATGCTGACGGTTAGGGAAAATCTGACCATTCGTGCGAGACAGTACAAAGGACTAAAACCAAATCGTGTGTCTGATCTTATTGATCGACTAGGCCTGTCAGCTTTCCAAAAGCAGAAATATGGGACGCTTTCAGGCGGCCAAAAGCGTCGGGTTGACATTGCGCGTGCTCTACTCTCACAACCAGATATTCTGTTCTTAGATGAGCCAACGACAGGTTTAGACATTCAAACCCGGAAGTCTATTTGGGATTTGCTCTATCAATTGCAGAGAGAAGAGGGAATGACTGTTGTACTGACCACACATTATCTTGACGAAGCGGATGAAGCTGATCAGATTTATATTGTGGACCATGGGAAAGTGATTGCTCAAGGATCGGCACTAGATATTAAAAGCCAGTATGCTAACTAATATCTTAAAGATTCGTTTCAAGGAGAGACAGCAGATAGAAAGTCTCTAAATCTTCAGGGAATGTCAGTAGAGCAACAAAGTCAATTGGAGTATGTTCTTCGACCCGAGAGTGAAAGGAAGCCATTGATTACCTGGCGCAAGTTAGAAATAAAATAGCCCATTTTGAGTTTCGTCCAGGGACCATGGATGATGCCTTTATTGCACTTACAGGAAGGGAGGTTCGCTAATGCTAGCCTTACTAAAGCGAAATTTTTTATTGTATTTTAGGAATCTTTCAGGAGTTTTCTTCTCCCTGTTGGGAGCCTTGATTTCCTTTATTCTCTATATTATTTTTATTCAAAAAAAATCTAACAGATGCCTGGGCTCAGCTTCCCAATAGTGCTCCTATGTTAAATAATTGGTTAATGAGTGGGACGCTGGCTGTGACAGGGATTACGACAAGTCTGGCTGCCCTGACTCAGTTAGTAAAGGACCGTGAACATCAAGTAGATCAGGATCTTTATTTATCGGATCAAGGAAAGTGGCGGTTAGCATTTTCGTATCTAACGAGCGCAATCATCATTTCTTTTTTTCATGCAAGTCCTTATGTATGTGCTGATGTGTGGCTATTTTAGAGAAGTTCCAGCACTGTCTTTATTACCTGAAGTGCTCCTCATCATGATGCTTAGTAGCCTGCTTTCTAGTTTAGTGAATGCCATTTTTGTTTATTTTTTCCATTCCGTAGACAGTCTTGGGAAGTTTTCGACCATAGTGGGTACAGCTTCTGGTTTTTTGGTAGGGACTTATGTACCTTTAGGTGTTCTACCTGATTTTGCACAACTACTAATGAAATGTACTCCAGCAACTTATATTGCATCACTTTATCGACAAGTACTCATGAAAGAAGCAGTGAGCGAAACCTTTAAGGGGCGAGATGATCTTCTTCGAGAATTTCAAGAAAAAATGGGCGTTCAGCTCAAATGGCAAGCGTTTATTGACAAAGGAACAAACATACCTTATAGTGTTAGGTGGTATTCTTCTAGCTTTGGGGATTTGGATTTCCTTGGCAAAAAGATCGAGTAAAAAGAAAGTAAGTGAGAATTGGAGTAGGAATGAAGATTCGTTTTGAGGAAAAACAAGATATCCCAGAAAACAACCCCTGTGTGGTCATTCAAGCCAAGCAATTATCTGATCAAGCACGAGAGGTGATGGAGTATCTCGAACAATTTTCGACAGTGAATCAAGTAGTGATCCCTATCAAAACAGATGATCATTTGATCATGGTGAAAAATTGATGACATTATTTTAGCCGAGATTGATAAGAATCAGCTAACCATTTATACGACAGACAAAACGTTCACCGTCAGAGATACTTTGACAAATTTTCAACATCGGATTAATCGTCGTAATTTTTTACAGATATCCCGCCACGCGGTGATGAATATCGACCATTTGGAATCGCTATCGGATAGTTTTTCAGGCAATATGATGGCTAAACTGACACGCGGAGTAAAATCAAGTGTCAGTCGGAAATATGTCAAATCCTTGATGGATTATTTAGGGGTATAGGAGAAAGTGATGAAACGAGTTATAGCTTATTTTGTATCTGGTATGAGGACAGGATCCTTCTTTTATTTGTGTTTGGTGTTATTATCCCATGTCTATACCAACATCGTCTATCCCGCTGTAAATGCCCGCAACATCCTGGCGATCTTTTTAATGAGTGGAACAATGGGAGTCTTGACGTTCATTCTTGAGGAAGAAGAGTTTTTGACCTATAGTTTGCGTGTGGCCTTGCATTTAGTTGTGACAGCTACCATCTTAGCATTGACCTACTTATTTTTTGGCTGGGGGCAGCCTTACGGAGCCCGATTCCTTGGTTGATCTTTCTAGCCATTTACGGCCTGATCTGGCTGTACCAGATTTGGCAACTCCATAAAAACTCAACGAATCAACCAAGCATTGTTGCATCGCAGAAAAAGGGAAATAGTCCCAGAAAAAAGTGTATAAGAAAACCACGAAGTTCATACCAAACTTCGTGGTTTTACTTTCTTAATAAGTCAAAACAAAGTATTTTTTTCTTACCGCGACGGATAACGGTCAATTCATTTTCTAATTTATCGCTATCGCTCAAGACATAGTCAAGGTCTTGGATACGGTCGCCGTTGACGTAGATAGCTCCGTTTTGGACGTCTTCACGGGCTTGGCGTTTTGAATTCACCACACCAGCTGTGACCAAGAGTTCAACAATGTTGAGGTTATCTTCTGCTTGGACCTGGTAGTTTGGCACTCCACGAAGTCCTTGTTTGAGTTCTTTGACAGAAAGGTTTTTGATGTTTCCAGCAAAGAGTTGTTCTGTGATGTTGAGGGCTTCCTTGTAGGCTTCTTCGCCGTGGACAAGGGTAACCACTTCACGCGCCAAGATCTTTTGAGCCAAGCGTTCATGAGGAGCAGCCTCAAACTGTTTGCGGATTTCTTCAATCTCATCAAGTGACAAGAATGTGAAGATCTTCAAGAAGCGCACAGCATCTGCATCCATCACATTCATCCAGAATTGGTACATTTCGTATGGAGATGTTTTGTCTGCATTGAGCCAGACCGCATTGCCTTCTGATTTACCGAATTTCTTACCAGTTGCATCTGTGATCAAAGGAACAGTCATAACATGACCAGTTTTATCTGCTTTACGACGCATCAACTCAGTACCGGCTGTCATGTTTCCCCATTGGTCAGATCCACCGATTTGAAGGGTTACATTGTGTTCTTGGTTGAGGACGTAGAAGTCATAGCCTTGCATGATTTGGTAGGCAAACTCTGTGTAAGAAATCCCTGTCTCAATCCGTTTTTAACAGATTCTTTACTCATCATAGCATTGACTGTAAAGTATTTTCCGACATCACGAAGGAAGTCAATAAAGCTAATGCTTCCAAACCAATCGTAGTTGTTGACCATTTCGGCTTTATTGTCACCATTTTCAAAATCGAGGAAACGAGACAATTGCCCTTGAATGGAGCGAACCCATTCTTGTACAGTTTCTTTTGTTTGGAGACTACGTTCAGCATCTTTGAAGGACGGATCTCCAATGAGACCAGTCGCACCGCCAACGAGCGCATAAGGTTTGTGGCCTGCTAGTTGAAGGCGACGGCTCGTCAAGATGGCAACCAAGGTGACCAAGGTGAAGGCTGTCAGCAGTTGGATCATAACCAGTATAATAAGAAACCTGACCTTCTTCCAGTGCTTTGCGCAAGGCTTCTTCATCCGTCGTTTGAAATACCAAACCACGCTCTTTTAGCTCATCAAAAAAATGTGCATGTGTCTTTTCTCCTTTATAAGTTTATTCATTTCTCTATTCTACCATAAACCACGGAAATGGCAATGGTTTCCATCATTTTCTTGTCCTTACCCAAGGAAGAATGAGTGACGATTTCTACGCTCTTGTGATTGAAAACAAAGGGCCTAATCTGCTATAATATAGGGAACAAGGAGAAAGAATCAGTGAATCAATTAAAGAGAAGTTGCAAGATTTTTGGAAGAAAGTCCAAAAATTCTTTGCAAATATGTATACAGAAACTCCAAATAAGGAAAAAAAAGAAGAGAGCAGTTGGTCTATTGGTGATATTTTTGCGACCTTTTTACGGACCCTCAAACTCTTGTGGGATGTCATGATTGCCCTTTCTATTTGCCTCTTTTTATTTGGCGCAGGGATCGGGATTGGTTATGCTTAGCAAGCCTCTTTAGCAATGTTAAGGTTCCAAAGACAGAGAAGAACTAGTCCAGCAGGTTCGCAATGTCAGCAGTGTTTCAAAACTGACCTATTCCGATAAGAGCCTGATTGCAGAAGTGGACAGTGATTTGATCCGCACGCCGGTAGCTGGAGATGCCATTTCCGACAATGTCAAAAGGCTGTGATCGCTACTGAGGATGAGAACTTTGAAAGCCACAAAGGGGGTTGTACCCAAAGCCGTTCTTCGGGCGACGCTTGGCTCTGTAGCCGGCGTGGGTTCCTCTAGTGGGGGATCGACCCTAACCCAGCAGTTGATCAAACAGCAAGTCGTAGGAGATGCTCCCACCTTTACTCGTAAGGCGACAGAAATTGTCGACGCCCTTGCCTTAGAGCGAGGGATGGATAAAAACGAAATCCTAACCACCTACTTAAACGTCTCGCCTTTTGGACGAAACAATCGGGGGCAAAAATTGCAGGTGTGGAAGCCGCAGCTCAAGGGATCTTTGGCGTCTCTGCGAAAGACTTGTCCTGTTCCACAAGCAGCCTTTATCGCTGGCTTGCCACAGAGTCCGGATTGTCTACTCCCCTTATGCTGCAGACGGTAGCCTAAAGAGCAAGAGAGAACCTTGAGTTAGGTTTGGCGCGTGCCAAAGATGTCTTGTTCAATATGTACCGGACGGGAGCCTTATCGAAAAAAGACTACGAAACCTATGCTCAGTACGACTTGACCAAAGACTTCATTGCTTCCAGATGGCATCGAGAAAACACCGCATGACTACCTCTACTTCCAAGCCATGAAAGAGGCGAAAGAGGCCATGTATGATTACTTGATCAAGCGAGACAATGTAACCAAGCAAGACCTGAAAAATAATGAAACCGGTCAAGGCTTATCAAGAATTAGCTGAGAGTGAGTTGCGCGAAGGTGGCTACACCATTCAAACAACCATTAACAAACCGGTTCACAATGCGATGCAGGCTGCAGTGGCGAATTTTGGAAGCGTCTTGGATGATGGAACGGGACTTGTAGAAGTTGGGAATGTCCTCATGGACAATCGAACCGGTGCTGTTTTAGGATTTATCGGTGGACGTAATTTTGATGGCAACCAAAACAACCATGCCTTTGATACTGAACGTTCACCAGGATCTACTATCAAACCGCTGTTGGCCTATGGGATTGCCATTGACCAAGGCTTGATGGGAAGCAATAGTATCCTTTCTAACTACCCAACTAATTTCTCAAGTGGCGAACCGATCATGCACGTAGATAACCGAGGAACGGCCATGATGGATCTTCGTGAGGCTCTCAATACTTCATGGAATATCCCAGCCTATTGGACCTACCGAACCCTACGTGAAAAAGGGGTAGATGTTCCCTCTTACATGAAGAAAATGGGCTATGATATCCCTGAATATGGCATTGAGAGTCTACCAATGGGTGGAGGAATTGAGGTCACTGTTGCCCAACATACCAACGGTTTCCAAACCATTGCTAACAATGGAAACTACCTCAAGCGTTACATGGTAGAGCAAATTATTGATCGGGATGGGGATGTAGTCTACAAGCACGAAGCAGATCCGGTTCGTGTCTACTCTCCAGCAACAGCAACGATTATGCAAGATCTCTTACGTGGAGTCATCACATCTGGTGCTACCACGACCTTTAAGTCACGGCTTAGTCAAGTCAATCCAACGCTGGCTGGTGCTGACTGGATTGGAAAAACTGGTACCACTAATTCAAATGGGGATATGTGGTTGATGTTGTCCACGCCAAACTGTTTCTCTAGGAGGTTGGATTGGTCATGACAACAATGCCTCCATGCAGGCACTAACCGGATACAACAACAATGCTCAATACATGGCGCAGTTGGCGAATGCGATCTACCAAGCAGATCCAAGTCTCTTTGGGATTCAGGATAAATTCACTCTCGATAAGAGTGTGATCCGTTCTGAAGTGCTCAAATCGACTGGTGAAAGACCGGGCCGCGTCAATGTCAATGGCCGGGATATCGATGTGAGCGGTCAAACGGTAACCAGTCTTTGGGCTAAAAACGGAGCGCCAACCACTCAGTATCATTTTGCGATTGGAGGTTCTGACAGCGATTATCAAAGAACGCTTGGGCAGCAATTCTAGGTAATGCTGGTGGCAATCAAAACACTAATCGAAATAATAAGAAAAATTCGAAACAAGCAGTAGTTCAAGTTCAATCAAGCAATATTTCAAATCGAAATAGTTCAAATCGTGACAATCGACGCTAGTCTGATCAGTAGAAAACCTAGTGAAAGTCTTGATTTTTTGAAGGAAAAACGATATAATAGTTATAACTAATTTGTCGTGTGCTTTATTTGAAATATTGTCCAAATAAGAGCTTACAGCAGTTAAATCTTACTTGAATAAGTCGATTTAGCTGCTCTTTTTAGTGCCTATTTTTCAGGAAAAATCCTAGTTTGTTACACAAATTTAATTTTTCTAAAAATTACAAAAGCGACGAATAAAGGTGAAGAGACAGTTCTTCACGTGATGCAAATCACAAAATTGTAGTTAAAACCGGATAGGTGGTAAGTGATGTTACCAAGCTATCCTAGTATAGAAAAAAGGAGCTAAAAAACTTTGGCAGGACATGACGTTCAATACGGGAAACATCGGACCCGTCGTAGTTTTTCAAGAATCAAAGAGGTTCTTGATTTACCAAACTTGATTGAAATCCAGACAGACTCATTCAACGATTTCTTGGATCATGGCTTGAAGGAAGTCTTTGAAGATGTGCTTCCCATCTCAAACTTCACGGATACAATGGAATTGGAATTTGTGGGTTATGAAATCCGCGAACCTAAGTATTCGCTTGAAGAAGCGCGCATCCACGATGCCAGCTACTCGGCACCAATCTTTGTGACCTTCCGTTTGGTCAACAAAGAAACAGGTGAAATCAAGACCCAAGAAGTTTTCTTTGGTGATTTCCCAATCATGACTGAAATGGGAACTTTCATCATCAATGGTGGAGAACGGATTATCGTATCTCAGTTGGTCCGCTCACCAGGTGTCTACTTCAATGATAAGGTGGACAAGAATGGTAAGATTGGTTATGGATCAACAGTTATCCCTAACCGTGGAGCTTGGTTAGAGCTTGAAACCGACTCAAAAGACATCGCCTACACACGCATCGACCGCACACGTAAGATTCCATTTACAACGCTTGTGCGTGCTCTTGGATTCTCAGGAGATGATGAAATCATCGATATCTTTGGGGATAGCGAATTGGTTCGCAATACTATCGAAAAAGATATCCACAAAAATCCAATGGATTCACGGACAGATGAAGCCCTATAAAGAAATCTACGAGCGTCTTCGTCCAGGTGAACCAAAAACAGCAGAAAGCTCACGTAGCTTGTTGGTAGCTCGTTTCTTTGATCCACGTCGTTATGACGTGGCACCAGTTGGTCGCTACAAGATCAACAAGAAACTCAATATCAAGAACCGCTTGTTGAACCAAACAATCGCAGAACCATTGGTAGATGCTGAAACAGGTGAAATCCTTGTAGAAGCTGGTACTGTCATGACGCGCGATGTGATCGACAGCATCTCAGAACAATTGGATAACGGTTTGAACAAAATCACCTACATTCCAAATGATGCTGCTGTTTTGACAGAACCAGTAGAATTAAAAAATTCAAAGTTGTCGCTCCAACAGATCCAGACCGCGTTGTCACCATCATCGGAAATGCCAACCCATCTGACAAAGTACGGATTGTAACTCCAGCAGATATCTTGGCAGAAATGAGCTATTTCTTGAACCTGGCAGAAGGTATTGGTCGCGTGGATGATATCGACCACCTCGGAAACCGTCGTATTCGTGCTGTTGGTGAATTGCTTGCCAACCAAGTGCGTCTTGGACTTTCACGGATGGAACGAAACGTTCGCGAACGGATGTCTGTACAAGATAACGATGTCTTGACACCACAACAAATTATCAACATCCGTCCTGTAACAGCTGCAGTTAAAGAATTCTTTGGTTCATCCCAGTTGTCACAGTTCATGGACCAACACAACCCGCTTTCTGAGTTGTCTCACAAACGTCGTTTGTCAGCCTTGGACCTGGTGGTTTGACACGTGACCGTGCAGGATATGAAGTACGTGACGTGCACTACACTCACTATGGTCGTATGTGTCCAATCGAGACACCTGAAGGACCTAACATCGGTTTGATTAATAACTTGTCTTCATACGGACACTTGAACAAATATGGTTTCATCCAAACACCATATCGTAAGGTTGACCGTGCAACTGGTAAAGTAACCAACGAAGTAGTTTGGTTGACTGCCGATGAAGAAGATGAGTACACAGTTGCTCAGGCTAACTCTAAATTGAACGAAATGGTGGCTTTGCTGAGCCAATCGTTATGGGACGTCACCGTGGTAACAACCAAGAGTTCCCATCTGATCAAGTCGACTACATGGACGTTTCACCTAAACAGGTAGTTGCCGTTGCGACAGCATGTATTCCTTTCTTGGAAAACGATGACTCTAACCGTGCCCTCATGGGTGCCAACATGCAACGTCAGGCTGTGCCTTTGATTGATCCAAAAGCCCCTTATGTGGGTACTGGTATGGAATACCAAGCTGCCCATGATTCAGGAGCTGCAGTTATTGCTCAACACGATGGTAAAGTTGTCTATGCTGATGCGGATAAAGGTAGAAGTCCGTCGGGAAGACGGATCGCTGGACGTCTACCACTGTCCAAAAATTCCGTCGTTCAAACTCAGGTACTGCCTACAACCAACGTACTCTGGTTAAGGTTGGCGATATTGTTGAAAAAGGTGACTTTATCGCTGACGGTCCATCAATGGAAAAAGGTGGGGAAATGGCCCTTGGTCAAAACCCAATCGTCGCTTACATGACTTGGGAAGGGTATAACTTCGAGGATGCCGTTATCATGAGCGAACGTCTTGGTGAAAGACGATGTCTACACATCTGTCCACCTCGAAGAATATGAATCAGAAACGCGCGATACCAAAGCTTGGGCCTGAAGAAATTACTCGTGAAATTCCAAACGTTGGTGAAGATGCTCTTCGTGACTTGGATGAAACAGGTATTATCCGCATTGGTGCTGAGGTAAAAGAAGGCGACATTCTTGTCGGTAAAGTCACGCCGAAAGGTGAAAAAGACTTATCCGCTGAAGAACGCCTGCTTCATGCGATTTTTGGTGATAAGTCTCGTGAAGTACGTGATACCTCCCTTCGTGTACCACACGGTGGTGATGGTGTCGTTCGTGATGTGAAAATCTTCACTCGTGCGAACGGTGATGAATTGCAATCAGGTGTTAACATGCTTGTTCGTGTTTACATCGCTCAAAAACGCAAGATCAAGGTTGGAGATAAGATGGCCGGTCGTCACGGTAACAAAGGGGTTGTTTCTCGTATTGTTCCAGTTGAAGACATGCCTTACCTTCCAGACGGTACACCGGTTGATATCATGTTGCACCCTCTTGGGGTGCCATCACGTATGAATATCGGTCAGGTTATGGAACTTCACCTTGGTATGGCAGCTCGTAACTTGGGTATTCGCATCGCAACACCAGTCTTTGATGGAGCAAGCTCAGAAGACCTCTGGGATACTGTGAAAGAAGCTGGTATGGATAGTGATGCTAAGACGATCCTTTATGATGGACGTACTGGAGAACCGTTTGACAACCGTGTTTCCGTTGGTGTTATGTATATGATTAAGCTCCACCACATGGTTGATGATAAACTCCATGCACGTTCAGTTGGACCTTATTCAACGATTACTCAACAGCCGCTCGGGGGAAAGCTCAGTTTGGTGGACAACGTTTCGGGGAAATGGAAGTGTGGGCCCTTGAGGCTTATGGTGCATCAAATGTCCTTCAAGAAATCTTAACTTATAAGTCAGATGATGTCACCGGTCGTCTTAAAGCTTATGAAGCTGATTACAAAAGGTAAGCCAATTCCAAAACCAGGGGTACCAGAATCCTTCCGCGTTCTTGTCAAAGAATTGCAATCACTTGGTCTTGACATGCGTGTCTTGGACGAAGATGATCAAGAAGTGGAATTCGTGACCTCGATGAAGGGTGAAGACGATGATGTGATTCATGTGGATGACCTTGAAAAAGCACGTGAAAAAGCAGCCAAGGAAGCAAAAGCAGCCTTTGATGCTGAAGAATCTAAAGAAAAATAATCAGTAAAAATGATTGAATAAATAACCAAGCTTTACAGGATGGGATAACAAGATACAGACACAAGGAGGTGGGGCAAAAAGTTTCCTTTCTTCCCCACCTAACTGTATCAAATAAAACAATATGAAAAAAAGGAAAGGTAAGAAATAGTGGTTGACGTAAATCGTTTTAAAAGTATGCAAATCACCCTAGCTTCACCAACTAAGGTCCGTTCATGGTCTTATGGAGAAGTTAAGAAACCTGAAACAATCAACTACCGCACGCTCAAACCAGAACGTGAAGGTCTTTTCGACGAAGTGATCTTTGGTCCTACTAAAGACTGGGAATGTGCGTGTGGAAAATATAAACGTATTCGTTATAAAGGTATTGTTTGTGACCGCTGTGGTGTTGAAGTAACACGTGCTAAGGTTCGCCGTGAACGTATGGGTCACATCGAGTTGAAAGCTCCAGTATCACACATCTGGTACTTCAAAGGGCATCCCTTCTCGTATGGGATTGACTTTGGACATGAGCCCTCGTGCGCTTGAAGAAGTTATTTACTTCGCAGCTTACGTGGTTATCGATCCAAAGGAAACACCACTTGAACACAAATCTCTCTTGACAGAACGTGAATACCGTGAACGCTTGCGTGAATACGGACCATGGTTCCTTTGTCGCTAAAATGGGTGCAGAAGCGATCCAAGATCTCTTGAAACAAGTGGATCTGGAAGCTGAAATTGCTCTCTTGAAAGAAGAGTTGAAGACAGCAACTGGTCAAAAACGTGTGAAGGCTGTGCGTCGTTTGGATGTCTTGGACGCCTTCTACAAGTCTGGCAACAAGCCAGAATGGATGGTCCTTAACATTTTTCCTGTATTGCCACCAGACCTTCGTCCAATGGTTCAATTGGATGGTGGCCGTTTTGCCGCATCAGACTTGAATGATCTTTATCGCCGGGTAATTAACCGTAACAACCGTTTGGCACGTTTGTTGGAATTGAATGCCCCTGGTATCATCGTGCAAAACGAAAAACGGATGTTCAAGAAGCTGTCGACGCTTTGATTGACAACGGTCGTCGTGGTCGTCCAATCACTGGACCAGGTAGCCGTCCACTGAAATCTTTGAGCCACATGCTCAAAGGGAAACAAGGGCGCTTCCGTCAAAACTTGCTCGGTAAACGTGTTGACTTCTCAGGACGTTCCGTTATCGCCGTTGGTCCAACTCTGAAAATGTACCAATGTGGTGTTCCCCGTTTGATGGCCATCGAACTTTTCAAACCATTTGTTATGCGTGAAATCGTTGCACGTGATATCGCAAAACGTGAAAGCTGCTAAACGCTTGGTTGAACGTGGAGATGAACGTATTTGGGATATTCTTGAAGAAGTCATCAAGGAACACCCAGTACTTCTTAACCGCGCACCTACCCTCCACCGTTTGGGTATCCAGGCCTTCGAGCCTGTCTTGATTGATGGTAAGGCTCTTCGCTTCATCCGCTTGGTGTGTGAGGCCTACAATGCCGACTTCGATGGTGACCAAATGGCCATCCACGTACCGCTTTCAGAAGAAGCACAAGCAGAAGCTCGTATCTTGATGTTGGCGGCTGAGCATATCTTGAACCCGAAAGATGGTAAACCAGTTGTTACTCCATCTCAGGATATGGTTTGGGTAACTACTACTTGACCATGGAAGAAGCTGGTCGTGAAGGGTGAAGGAATGGTCTTTAAAGACCGTGATGAAGCGGTGATGGCTCTTCGCAATGGCTATGTTCACTTACATACACGTGTCGGAATTGCGACAGATAGCTTGAACAAACCATGGACAGAAAACAACAACACAAGATTCTTTGACAACTGTTGGTAAGATCCTCTTTAACGATATCATGCCTGCAGAACTTCCATACCTTCAAGAGCCAATAATGCCAACTTGACAGAAGGCGTTCCAGCTAAGTACTTCTTGGAACTAGGTCAAGATATCCAAACAGTTATTGAGGTTTGGAATTGAACGTTCCATTCAAGAAGAAAAATCTTGGAAATATCATTGCGGAAATCTTCAAACGCTTCCGTACAACAGAAACTTCTGCTTTCTTGGACCGCTTGAAAGACTTTGGTTACCATCACTCAACCCTTGCTGGTTTGACAGTGGGGATTGCCGATATTCCGGTCGTTGAAGATAAGGCAAGAAATTATTGAAGAATCTCACAAACGTGTGGAACAAATCACGCAAACAATTCCGTCGTGGTTTGATCACGGATGACGAACGCTACAATGCCGTTACAGCTGAATGGCGTGCAGCTCGAAATGAGAAATTGGAAAAAAACGCTTGGTGGATAATCAAGATCCGAAGAACCCAATCGTTATGATGATGGACTCTGGAGCCCGTGGTAACATCTCAAACTTCTCGCAACTTGCCGGTATGCGTGGTTTGATGGCCGCTCCAAACGGACGGATCATGGAATTGCCAATCCTTTCAAACTTCCGCGAAGGTTTGTCAGTACTCGAAATGTTCTTCTCAACTCACGGTGCCCGTAAAGGGATGACCGATACGGCCCGTAAGACAGCCGACTCAGGTTACTTGACTCGTCGTTTGGTTGACGTGGCCCAAGACGTGATTATCCGTGAAGACGACTGTGGAACAGACCGTGGACTTGTGATTCGTGCCATTACTGATGGTAAGGAAATGATCGAACCATTAGAAGAACGCTTGATTGGTCGTTATACGAAGAAATCTGTTAAACATCCTGAAACAGGCGAAATCATCGTTGGGCCAGATACCTTTGATTACTGAAGACCTATGGCTGTGAAATTGTCAAAGCTGGTGTGGAAGAAGTCACTAACCGCTCTGTCTTTACGTGTAACACCCGCCATGGTGTCTGCCGTCACTGTTATGGTATCAACTTGGCGACTGGTGATGCGGTTGAAGTTGGTGAAGCAGTTGGTACTATCGCCGCTCAATCTATCGGGGAACCTGGTACACAGCTTACTATGCGTACCTTCCACACCGGTGGGGTTGCCTCAAACACCGATATCACTCAAGGTCTTCCTCGTGTCCAAGAAATCTTTGAAGCCCGCAATCCAAAAGGGGAAGCGGTCATCACTGAGGTCAAAGGGGAAGTCACAGCCATCGAAGAAGATGCTTCTACACGGACCAAGAAAGTCTTTGTTAGCGGAGCAACTGGTGAAGGTGAATACGTTGTCCACTTACACTGCCCGCATGAAAGTCGAAGTAGGAGATCAAGTCTCGTGGTGCAGCTCTGACAGAAGGGTCTATCCAACCAAAAACGTCTCCTTGCCGTTCGTGATGTCTTTGTCTGTTGAAACTTACCTTCTTGCGGAAGTACAAAAAGTATACCGTAGCCAAGGGGTAGAAATCGGCGACAAACACATTGAGGTAATGGTTCGTCAAATGATCCGTAAAAAGTACGTGTCATGGATCCAGGAGATACAGACCTTCTCATGGGTACTCTGATGGACATTACAGACTTTACAGATGCCAATAAAGATGTCCTTATCTCTGGTGGAGTTCCTGCGACTGCTCGTCCAGTCCTTATGGGAATTACCAAAGCCTCTCTTGAAACCAACAGTTTTCTTGTCAGCGGCTTCCTTCAGGAAACAACTCGTGTCCTTACTGACGCAGCGATCCGCGGTAAGAAAGACCATCTCCTTGGACTTAAGGAAAATGTTATCATTGGTAAGATTATTCCTGCAGGTACAGGTATGGCTCGTTACCGTAACTTGGAACCACAAGCAGTTAATGAAGTTGAAATCATCGAAGAAGTGCCAGTAACAGATGGAACAGTCGATGAAGTTCAAACAGCTGAAGTCGTAGAAGAATAAGATCTTGTTGCCCCTCTAGTAGGGCGATGAAGAAAAGCTAAAAAAGATCGAACGGTCTTCTCTCTTTTTATACATAGAAATAGTCCAAAGAAGTCAGAACCATGTGTTCTGTTTTTTTGTTTCTAAAAATAATAAAAATGACTAATAAATGTATAAAAAACTATTATTATTTTACCAAAAATTTAAGCCTTCTCAAAGTCGTGTTAAAATATTGATAATTAGTGATTTTAGTGGATATGTATTCAAAGCCTAAAATAAATAAATGACTAACTATTAGTAATTTGTAAATAAAAACACGAAAAAATGTTTGACAATTAAACTAATTGGAGGTAGAATGAGAAAAGATGTACATATATTTAAAAAATGTTGATATAGCATGCATTTCAACGGGGAGAAGTTTATGGAAAAATTGAAAATAATGGTTGTTTTTGGAACTCGACCTGAGGCTATAAAAATGGCTCCTTTGGTGTTGGAATTGCAAAAACAAAGTGAAATAATTCAAACCGTCACGGTAGTCACTGCTCAGCATCGTCAAATGCTGGATCAAGTCTTAGAGACCTTTAAAGTTGTACCAAATTACGATTTGAATATCATGGGGAAAAGCCAAACCTTATTAGAGATTACAACTAAAATTTTAGATAAATTAGATCCAATCATTAAAAAAAAAAGCCAGATATGGTATTGGTTCATGGAGATACAACAACTACTTTTGCTACCAGTTTAGTTGCTTTTTACAATCAAGTCCGAATTGGCCATGTCGAAGCTGGTTTACGGACTTTGATAAATATTCTCCATTTCCAGAAGAGATGAATCGCCAAATGACAGATAATTTAGCAGATCTATATTTTTGCACCGACTGGCGAAAAGTAAGGCCAATCTATTAAAAAGAAAATCATTCCGATTCTTCTATTGTGGTCACAGGGAATACAGCTATTGATGCACTGAAACTCACTGTTCAGGAAGATTATCATCATGAGGTCTTGGATCGATTGGATCCAACCAAAAAATTGATCCTCGTAACGATGCATCGAAGAGAGAATCAAGGATCACCGATGAGAGCTGTATTTGGTGCTTTAAGAGAAATGGTCGATCAAGAACCAGATATTGAAGTGGTATATTCAGTTCACCTGAGTCCGGCAGTACAAGAAGTAGCGCATGATCTTTTTGGGGAAATCATGAACGAATCCATCTCATCGAGCCGTTAGATGTTTTTGATTTCCATAATTTAGCTTCTAGAAGTTACTTTATTATGTCAGATTCTGGGGGTGTCCAGGAAGAGGCTCCATCATTAGGAAAACCAGTATTGGTATTGCGAGATACGACAGAACGCCCAGAGGGAGTTCAAGCAGGAACTTTGAAATTGGTCGGTACGGATCCTGAAAACCGTCAAATCTACGATGTCAGAGCTGTTAAATGATGAAAACTGTACTCTGAAATGGCAAATGCACGAAATCCTTATGGGGACGGAAAGCCTCTGCCCGAATTGTACAAGCTATTAAACATTATTTTGCTTTGGGAGATGCTGTTGAGGAATTTCATGAGGGAGAGAGAGTACATCGACCTTTTTTGAACCAAATCAACTATTTGGTAACGCATCATCTAAAGCCAAATGAAAGTTTTTGTATTATGTATCAGATGGTAATTTCTTCGATTCATCTTCTGATAGCGAGCGGACCTGAAGGGCGATTATATGACAGTCTTAAACCACAGTTGGAAGGACTGGTGGTTCCAAGGAGAAGATGGGTGCGTTTATCCACCTCAGTCCGGCTTTCTTTGTAGTAGATCAATCAACCGCACCAAATACCATCGCTATAAAGAAATGATTCGTTACTTAAAAACGTCAACTTGAAACAGATATTGTGGAATATTAGGAGGAAAAACATGTTCTTACAAATATATTTTTTAATATAGCTGTAGGCATTAGTGTATTTTTTGCCTTGTGCTTTATTGTATTATTTGTAGCCTATAC
>VOFI01003190.1_pt1 | contig 58184 bp, 73 predicted proteins | sample 5384131 | NCBI WGS metagenome assembly VOFI01 (sample SAMN12384728, study PRJNA508395) | human gut metagenome | isolation source: healthy gut H | host: Homo sapiens
AGCAGGGAATTGATGAGCAGGGCTGCCCCCAGGGAGAGCACAATCGTGATAGGTACGCCCACCAGAACAATAAACATGGTGTTGCGCACGGCCAGCCCGAAAGCGGGATCCTGAAGCACGTACCGGAATGAATTGAGGCCGAATCCCGTGCCGGTGTCGGTAAGGTACACGTAACTCTGGTAAAACCCCATCCGAAGCGTCATGAGGATGGGGTAGACCACAAAGACCGCCAAAACCGCAAAGGCAGGGAGCAGATACAGATATGCCTTGGCGCTGCGCCGGGTGTTGCCCAGCGGATTTTCTGCGCGGGCCGGCTTGGGGCTCCTCATCCCGCCACCTCCGCATCCAGCCGTGCGCCGGTCTCCGGGTCAAAGATATAGACCAGGCGAGGCTCCAGGGTCAGCTCCACGGCGTCGCCTGCCGCCACACCGGCGGTGATGTCCAGAATGGCGCGGGCCCGCTCCCCTGCCAGTGAGAAGGTAACCAGCAGATCGCCCCGCATCTCCACAGCCTCAGCCGCAGTCCGAAGCCCCTGCCCCAGACGCCACGCCTCAGGCCGGATGCCCACCAGGACCGGCCCATCCGCCGCGCCGTGCACCCGGAGCATGTAGTCCTCTGCCAGACACACCGTTCCGCCGCACACGTCCAACCGAAAGAAATTGATGGGGGGATTCCCCAGAAAGCCTGCCACAAAGCGGTTGGCGGGATTCAAATACATCTGTTGGGGTGGACACTGCTGCTGCACCACGCCGGTCCTCATCAGCACGATCTCATCTGTGATACTCATGGCCTCCTCTTGATCATGGGTGACGAACACGGTGGTGACGCCCGTCTCAGTCTGGATGCGGCGAATCTCTTCCCGCATCTCCAATCGCAGGCGGGCGTCCAGATTGGAAAGGGGTTCGTCCAGCAAGAGGATATCAGGCCGCTTGACCAGCGCCCGTGCAATGGCCACCCGCTGCTGCTGGCCGCCGGAGAGCTGGCCCGGCTTGCTTGAGGAGATCCTCGATCTGCACCAGTCTGGCCATCTCCAGGGTACGGCGGCGGATCTCCTCCTTCCCCTCCTTGTGGTTGACCAGAGGGAAGGCGATGTTTTGCTCCACCGTCAGATGGGGATAGAGGGCATAGTTCTGAAACACCAGACCAATGCCCCGCTTTTCTGGGGGCAGGGCCGTCACATCCCTGTCTCCAAAGAAAATCCTTCCGGAAGTAGGCGACTCCAGCCCTGAGATGAGGTAGAGTGTCGTGGACTTTCCGCAGCCGCTGGGGCCCAGCAATCCGGTCAGCTTGCCGTCCTGAATCGTAATGCTGACATCATTCACCGCCTTGGTTCCGGAAAAAATCCTTGACCAGATGCTCCAATCGCAGTTCCATGGCGCAGCTCCTTTCATTTATTTTGCTTTTTATTGTCTCCATTGTATTCTATATCATTTTTCTTGTCAATAAAGGTTCAAAATTGCAGTTTTCAGTCTGTTTTTTAAGCTTTAATTTCAAATAATCTCTTTATTTGATAGTATATTATCAATATTCTTCTCTGAAAGAGATAAAAGGCGTTGAATTATCATTTTTAAAATTTGGCTTTACAAAAAAATGTACAGAATATCCAACTAATTTTTTGCTTTATTCTTGCCAGAGTTCCGGTTTTATGATATTCTCTCCCTAGTATTTAATTAAGTATGGGAGGATTGCACCATATGAGTCTCAAAAGATGACACGTATTGATAAAATCTCCCAGCTTTTGATCGCCAAGACGGGCGTATCGATTCGCGAACTGGCGGTGGAGCTGGGGGTATCTGAAATTACAATCCGCCGGGATCTGAAGCAGCTCGAGCAGCAGGGGACGGTAAAGCTGATCAACGGCGTGGCCATTCATCGCGCCGCCCAGAACCCCCACAGTACCCTTCCCGAGTACAATCTGGATTACGAGGTTCTCCACTTTGGAGACCGGAAGGCCCGCATCGGCAAAAAAGCCGCCTCCCTCATTGAACCCAACGATGTCATTGCCATTGATACCGGCTCCACCTGCTCCTACCTCACACAAAATCTGCCCAGCGGCGTCCACCTGACCGTGCTCACCTACTGCATGAACACCCTGGCCCAGTTGACCACGCATCCGAACTACGACGTGATCTGCGCGGGCGGCTACCTCTATCCCAACACCCGGATGTTTTATAGTCCAGAGGGTATCAGCCTTATTAACCGCACCTGTGTAAACAAGGCCTTCCTCTCCACCGCCGGCATCAGTGGCAAGCTGAACGTCACCTGTGTGGCTCCCCATGAGATGAACGCCAAGAGCGCCCTGATGGAGAGCAGCCAGACCAAGATCCTGCTGCTGGACTCCTCCAAGTTCAGCAAAATCTGTCCCACGACTTTCGCCTACCTCTCCGATTTTGACATCATCGTTACGGATGACGAGCTCTCAGCCGAATGGCAGGGCTATATTGCCGACCTGGGCATTCAGCTTTTGCTGGCCTGAGCGGGCAGCCGCATCATTTGCATGAACCTCCATGCGTACAGGACGCGCCGCGAAACTATGCAAAGGCTTAGGCGCATGAAGTGTTCGCGCATGTGGGCCGTACCGGCCTACGCGCTGTCATCTTATGGCCGTGCCGCTGCAAGCGGCGCATGGGCAAGTTTGCTATGCTCTTGCAGAGCAAAAGGGCCGGACGGAATGGTTCCGTCCGGCCCTTTTTATGCCGTATGCGCTCTTTACTTGATAGGCTCGCCGGCCTCTTTCTTGGCCTTGATCTCCTTCAGGGCGTCCCGGTAGGAGAGGTTGACGCGGCCCTTCTCGTCGATGTCGGTGACCTTGACCCAGATCATGTCGCCGATGTTCACCACATCCTCCACCTTCTCCACCCGGCGATCGGCCATCTTGGAGATGTGGACCATGCCGTCCTTGCCGGGGGCCAGCTCGACGAAGGCGCCGAACTGGAGGATGCGGACCACCTTGCCGTAATAGAGCTGGCCCACCTCGGGCACGAACACGATGGTCTCGATGGTCTTCTTGGCGGCGTCGCAGGAGGCCTTGTCGGTACCGGCAATGTAGATGGTGCCGTCGTCCTCGATGTCGATCTTGGCGCCGGTGTCGGCACAGATCTTCTGGATCACCTTGCCGCCGGAGCCGATGACCTCGCGGATCTTGTCCACGTCGATCTTCATCTTCCCCATCTTGGGGGCGGTGTCGGCCACGTCGGGGCGGGGCTTGGAGATGCAGGGGAGCATGATCTCGTCCAGGATGGCCTTCCGGGCGTCCCCGGTGATCGCCAGGGCCTCCTTGATGATGGCGTGGGAGAGGCCGTCGTTCTTGATGTCCATCTGGATGGCGGTGATACCGGCCTTGGTGCCGGCCACCTTGAAGTCCATCTCCCCGTGGAAGTCCTCCACCCCCTGGATGTCGATGAAGGTGGTGAAGGAGCCGTCGTCATCCTGGATCAGGCCGCAGGAAATGCCGGCCACGGGGGCGGAGATGGGCACGCCGGCGTCCATCAGGGCCAGGGTGGAGCCGCAGATGGAGCCCTGGGAGGTGGAGCCGTTGGAGGAGAGCACCTCGCTCACCACGCGGATGGCGTAGGGGAAGTCCTCCACGGGGGGATCACCGGCTCCAGGGCGCGCTCGGCCAGGGCGCCGTGGCCCTTCTCGCGGCGGTTGGTGGAGCGGGCGGCCCGGGCCTCGCCGGTGGAGTAGGCGGGGAAGTTGTAGTGGTGCATATACCGCTTCTCCTCCTCCTCCCAGATGGTGTCCAGCTTCTGCGCGGCGGAGAGGGTGTTCAGGGTGCAGACGGAGAGCACCTGGGTCTGGCCGCGGGTGAACAGGCCGGAGCCGTGGACGCGGGGCAGCACGCCCACCTCGGCGGCCAGGGGACGGATCTCGTTCTTGGCGCGGCCGTCCACCCGGTGGCCCTCCAGCAGCCAGGCCTTGACGATCTTCTTCTGGAACTTGTAGGTGATCTCCTCCAGGTACTTGTCCATCTCGGGATACTCCTCCAGGAAGAGCTCATGCCAGTGCTCGATGAGCTTGTTCCACCGCTCCTCGCGCACGTTCTTGTCGTCGGTGTCCATGGCGGCGCGGGCCTCATCCATGGTGGCCTCCACGATCTTGTCGAACAGCTCCTGGTCGAAGTCGGCGTGGTCGTAGGTCATCTTGTCCCGGCCGATCTCGGCCACGATCTGGTTGATGAAGGCCACCTGCTTCTTGATGTCCTCGTGGGCGGTCACGATGGCGTCATACATGATATCGTCGGGCAGCTCCTTGGCGCCGGCCTCGATCATGATGACCTTCTGCTCGGTGGCGGCCACGGTGAGGTCCAGCTTGGAGGCGTGCTTCTGCTCGTTGGTGGGGTTGAGGACAATCTGGCCGTCCACATAGCCCACCTCCAGGCAACCGATGGGGCCGGCCCAGGGGATGCAGGAGTAGGCCAGGCAGGCGGACACGCCGATCATGGCGGTCACCTCGGGAGAGCAGTCGGTCCACGCTCATGACGGTGGCGGTGACCACCACGTCGTTGCGGAAGTCGTAGGGGAACAGGGGGCGGATGGAGCGGTCGATCACGCGGCTTGCCAGCACGGCGGGCAGAGAGGGCTGGCCCTCCCGGCGCATGAAGGAGCCGGGAATGCGGCCCACGGCGTACAGCTTCTCCTCAAAGTCCACGGAGAGGGGGAAGAAGTCCACGCCGTCCCGGGGGCGGGGGGACACGGTGACGGCCACCAGCACGGTGGTCTCGCCGTAGGTGACCATGGCGGAAGCGGTGGCCAGCTCGGCCACCTTGCCCACGTCGATGGTCAGGGGGCGGCCCGCCACCTCGGTCTTGTAGACCTTGTGGTTGGTGAATTCCTTGTGCTTGATAATGGTTGACATGCGGGTATTCCTCCTTTTCATTGGTGTCTCCCACACATCAGAGCCCGATCCCTTTTAGCACTTGAAGCCGGGTCCGGTCCTCCGGGCCCAGGTTCAACTGCTAAAAAGCAAGCTCCGACGGATGGGAAGAAGGGGTGGCACGGAGCCCGCGCCACCCCTCTTGATTCGTTGTTGTCACGCTGCGGCGGCTGCACAACGGACAACTGCTCAACACTCCGCGAAAAATGCCGTTGGCGTTCCGCAACCTGTTTTTTCATCTGCGTGTTTCGCTGTCGTCCTGCTCCGCACGCCTCCGCGCTTCTTCTTACTTTCGGATGCCGAGCTTGGCGATAATGGCGCGGTAGCGCTCGATGTCCTTGGCCATCAGATAGTCCAGCATCTTACGGCGCTTACCGACCATCTTGAGCAGGCCGCGGCGGCTGTGGTTGTCGTGGATGTGCACCTTCAGGTGCTCGGTCAGCTCCTGGATGCGGGCGGTCAGAATGGCGATCTGCACCTCGGGGGAGCCGGTGTCAGTGGCGTGGGTACGGTTGGCCTCGATCACGGCCGTCTTCTCGTCCTTACGGATCATGGTTGGGTTCCACCTTTCATACAATGTGCCCTGGGCTGCGTGACCGGCCGGTGAGAGCCTGGGGACGAAGCCGGGGGTAAATTCTGCCTGTAAATTACAGGCTGTAGTAGTTTATCATATTCTCCCCGCCTTGTAAAGAGGTCATTCCCGATTTTGCGGCGAATTTTCCCCGCGCCGCCGCCGTCCTCTGGCGCCGGCGCAGGCGCGGGGGTATGATACAAAAAACAGCAAGGAGGAATGGTTATGATCCGTCTGCTGACCGGGAGCACGCACACGGGAAAGACCCTGCTGGCCCAGCGCCTGCTGGAGCGGCACGGCGCGCCCTATCTGTCCATCGACCACCTGAAGATGGGCCTCATCCGCAGCGGGATGTGTCCCCTGACGCCGGAGAGCACCGACGAGGCCCTCACCGCCGTCCTCTGGCCCGTGGTGCGGGAGATCGTCAAAACCGCGGTGGAAAACGGCCAGTCGCTGACGGTGGAGGGCTGCTACATCCCCTTCAACTGGCGGGAGGACTTTGATGCGTCCTGCCTCCCCCACATACGCTTTCTCTGTCTGGTGTTCAGTGAGGCGTACATCCGCACCCGGTTTGACACCATTCAGACCCACGCCAACGCCATAGAGCGGCGGAAGGACGACTCCTTCTGCACCATGGAATTACTTTTGGCGGAAAACCGGCGCAATCTGGAGGCCTGCCGCCGCCGCGGACTGCCCTATTACCTCATTGACGGCCCCTATGCCCCGCCCCTGGACTGGTGAGCGTTACCAAATCGTCATTTATTCTTAATAAATTATCTTTAAATCCCCATTGACAATCATATGATTATTTAGTATAATCATGTCAAAGCAAGAAAAGGAGTGGATGATATGGCAAAGACGCTGCCGGGAACCACCATCGCGGTGGACTGGAACCGACCGGAGGAGGCGGAGACCCTGCTGAACTCCCTCTTTTTTTGGCCGGGGGCTGATGCTCTCCCAGGTGGCCAGCCTGACCGGGCTGGAGCCCTATGTCATCCAGAACTGGGTCCGCCGGGGCTTTGTGGCCCCGCCGGAGCGCAAGCGGTACTCCCGCCGCCAGTTTTCCCGCATCGTCCTGATCAATATGCTGAAGGATTCCATGCAGCTGGACAAAATCTGCGCCCTGCTCTCCTATGTCAACGGGGAGCTGGACGATGAATCGGACGATCTGATTGACGATTTCCAGTTGTATCTCTATATTGTACGCCTGGCGGCCCTGGTGGAGCATCAGCCTCCCAGCGGGCCGGACGAGGCGGCCCGCTGGTGCCAGACAGCGGCGGAGAGCTACCGTGAGAGCGTCCCGGGCGCCCGGGACCGGGTGGCCCGCTGCCTCCATGTGATCCTGACGGCCTATCTGGCCGGACGGCTCAAGCAGGAGGCGGAGGCCCTCCTCGCGGCCCTGGCCTGACGCGTCCCAAGACAGCGGTAGGGACGCGGAGTATCCCACCGCTGTTTTATGATAGATCGCATCCCCATTTCGAGAAAGGAGGAACCCATTCATGGCAGCCTGGTGGCAATCCCTCTCTGCCCTGGACCACGTTCTGCTCTACATCGCCGTACCCGCCACGCTGATCCTGCTGATTCAGACCGTTCTCCTCTTTGCGGGGGGCGCGTTTGACAGCGACGGCGACGCCGGTGTGCCGGACGCGGACGGGCCGGACTTCGACGGCCCCGACGCCGACGGCGGCCCGCTCCACGAGGCCGCGGCGGACCCGGAGACCCCCGACACCGGCCTGCACCTGTTCACCGTGCGGGGCGTGGTGGCCTTCCTGGTGCTCTTCGGCTGGGGCGGCCTGTGGCTCCACCAGGTAGGCCTGCCCGGTTTCCTGGCGGTCTTCCTGGCCATCCCCATCGGCTTTGCCGGCATGGTGGGCATCGCCCTGGCCGTCCGCCAGGCCCTTCGCCTCCAGTACGACGGCACCCTGGATCTCCGCAACGCCCTCGGGCGGACGGGCACCGTGTACCTACCTCACCGTTCCCCCGGCCGCTCCTCCCCGGCAAGGTCACCCTCACCGTGCAGGAGCAGCTGACGGAATTTGAGGCCCTCACCGACTCCCCCCGGCCCCCATCCCCACCGGCAGCCCTGTCCGTGTCACCGGTCTGGCCGGCCGCGGCGCCCTGCTGGTGGAACCCATCCCATCCGAATCAAAAGAGACAGAATAAGGAGGAACTTATGCCAAACATCTTTGGACTTCTCCTTACCTGCGTCATCGTCGTCATCGTCTTCTCCCTGCTGCTGTTCCTGATCAAGCGCTACAAGAAGTGCCCCTCGGACAAGGTCATGGTCATCTACGGCAAGGTGGGCAGCAACAAGGACGGCTCCACCCGCAGTGCCAAGTGCATCCACGGCGGCGCGGCCTTTATCTGGCCGGTCATCCAGTCCTATGAGTTCCTGGATCTGACCCCCATGTCCATCTCGGTGGATCTGGAAAACGCCCTGTCCCGCCAGAACATCCGCATCAACGTCCCCAGCCGCTTCACCGTGGGCGTCTCCACCGAGCCGGGGTCATGCAGAATGCCGCCGAGCGCCTGCTCGGCCTGAAGCTCCAGGAAATCCAGGAGCTGGCCAAGGACATCATCTTCGGCCAGCTCCGCCTGGTCATCGCCACTATGGACATCGAGGAGATCAACACCGACCGGGATAAGTTCCTGGAGGCCGTCTCCCGCAACGTGGAGGGCGAGCTCAAGAAGATCGGCCTGCGCCTCATCAACGTCAACGTCACCGACATCTCCGACGAGTCCGGCTACATTGACGCCCTGGGCAAGGAGGCCGCCGCCAAGGCCATCAACGACGCAAAGAAGAACGTGGCCGAGAAGGACCGCGACGGCTCCATCGGCGAGGCCCAGGCCCGCCGCGACCAGCGCATCCAGGTGGCCCAGGCCGACGCCTCCGCCATCCAGGGCGAGAACTCCTCCAAGGTGGAGGTGGCCATGTCCAACGCCCAGCGCCGCGAGAAGGAGGCCGAGGCCACCCGCATCGCCACCGCCGCCGAGAAGATCGCCGCAGCCCAGGCCCTGGAGGAGGCCTACGCCGCCGAGCAGAAGGCCGAGGCTGCCCGCGCCCAGCGTGAGAAGGCCACCCAAGAGGCCGATGTCATCGTCAAGACCGAGATCGACAAGCGCCGCCGGGAGCTGGAGGCGGAGGCCGAGGCCGAGCAGATCCGCCGCCGCGCCAAGGGCGAGGCCGACGCCATCCTCACCGCGCCGGCATACCACGCGTCCGCCGCCACGTCGGTGAAGCCCGCCCCGCCGGGGGCGGCAGGGCTGCCCGCCAGGTTCCAGAGCACCTGCGCCGTCATGGCGCGGGTCAGCACCGCGCCGGGGTCGAAGGTGACGGCGCTGGTACCGTCCATGAGGCCCTTTTCATACACATAGGCCACCGCATCATAGTACCACTCGCCGCTGCTCACGTCGGTGAAGGGCAGGGATTCGGGCTGTTCCGGCTCGGTTTCGATCGCGGTGAAGACCGCCTCGACCTCCACCTTGGAAGCGGGCATTTTGAAGGTATATTTGCCGTCGCCCTTGTCGGTGAGCTTGATGGAATCGCCATCCTTGCCAGTGACGGTCAGCTTGTCCAGCTCATAGCCCTCGTCGGGCTTCACGGTGATGGTCACGGTGGTGCCTCTGGAGGCGCGGGTGGGGCTTACCTTCACGCTGCCGTTGTCCGTGTCCTCCACGCTCACCGTGTACCGGGTGGAACTGGAGGAGGAGCCGCCGGAGGAGCTGCTTTTCGAGAATGTCGCATGGATAGTGCAGTCCTTTGTCACATTCTGAACGGTGTAGGTGCCGTTATCGTTCTGCACCACGTCTGCGGCGGTGCTGTCATCGACGGTCACATCAGAGATGGAATATCCGCTGTCGGCGGTGACGGTGAAGGTCTGACTGCCGCCATTGGCTACGGCCACCCTGCCGCTGGGAGTGATGGCGCCGCCTTCGCCGGCGGTGGCGGTGATGGTAAAGCCCTGCGCGGGGTCTGTTGTTCCATCGCCTACCACCGCACTGCCAATGTCCGTAGTAATATCCCTGGCCGAGTCATCTGTGTAGGCCAGTTTGATCTTCAGCTGCTTGTCTTCTTTGGTAGTCTTGTTGTCCGCAATGGTAACAGGGAAGGAGCCGGTATCATTTCCGTCCTTTTCGCCCGTCTTTGTTGTTACCCCAAGAACAATATCGCCGCCCAAAATTGGATTCGAATTGTTAAAAGTACAACCGGAAATAGTCAGGGACTTGACACTGGCCCGCGCGCCGGTGATATCATCGGCTTCAGTCCCGTCACCCGTGCCGCGTTCAGCGACTTTAATGGGGCCGGAAGCACCGCAATTTCCTTCAAACCTAGTGTTGGTGATCGAGATCATGGCATCCTGTACGGCGACCAGGTTCAGGTCGATGGCATAGTTAATGCCGCCGCAGTTTGTAAAGGTGCAGCCGTCAATAGTCAGGTTTTTCGCGTTGGTCAGATACATGCCCTGTCCACCGCTCACTCCTGCCTTGGAGTTTTGCACGGTGCAGTTGGTCATAGTCAGGTTCAGACCGCTGACAACAGTTGCGCTCTGATTCTGAGATGTAATGAGGATGGATTTATCCGCCGTTCCATTCCTGTCGGTGTCGCCGTCTACGGTCAGATTGTTCAAGGTGAGGTTCGTGTTGGTCTGGTCGGCATGTTCGCCCGAAGCTGCCACACAGTTGATGGTGCCGTACAGGGTCTTGCCGCTGCCCTCAATGGTGAGGGTGCTGCCCGCCGCAATGGATATGTCTTTTGTTATATCCTGAAGGAGGGTGAGGGTGTGATCTTCTGCGGCCAGCGCGGCGGTCAGAGCATTATCAAAAGAGGTGAATTTCTCCTCCCCAACCTGTGCCACAAGGACGCCTTCTTGCGTCTTTTTCAAAGGTGTCCCCAGGGGCCAGCGTGATGGTGGGGATGTCCGCATCCTTGGCCGCCTGATAGGCCAGCTCAACCGCAACCTCGCTGCCACTTTCGGCCTTCACATTGGAGATGGTCACCGGGAACGCGCCGGTGGAGGGCGCGGCGGCATTGTTCTCTCCCTTCCCCTGGGAACCCAGTTGAATCTTGGCCCCCTCGGAGAAGGTGCAGTCCGCAACCACAGCGGAGGCAATGGTGGCGGGTTTTACTTCTCCGTCTCCCGACGGCTTCACATCTGTTGCCACGTCGTCCTCGCCGTTGCGCTGGTTCAGCTTGATGGCATTCTTCTCATAGCTGCCCGTAAAGGTACAGCCCTGGATCTCCACCGTGGAACCCTGGATGCCGCAGAGGTTCCAGTTGATTCCGTACTTCAGGCCGTCCTCTCCGGCGTTGAAGGTGCAGCCTTTAATCACCAGAGACTGGCAGTTGGGCAAATACATAAACGAGGAGTTTGTCTTGTCTCCGGCGGTATTGCCGGTAAAGGTACAGTCCGTCAGGGTCAGGTGCAGTCTGGGGGGATTGGGGCGCGTCTGCACATTGGTCAGGGCAAACTGTCCCTCCTTAAACTCCGTTCTGCTGATAGTCAGGTATACGTCCTTACCGTCGAGAGCGTCGCCCTTCACCGCCTCATTATAGGCGGCTACCGTAGTGAAGGGCTCCTCCTGCGTGCCCTTTCCCTCCTCTGTGGGCACGGGCTCCTGTGGCTCGTCGCCGGGCTCCGTCCTGGCGTCCGCGCTTGTTTCCTCCGTCTGTTCCATTCCGGCGATGGGAAGGGGCTGCTCCGCGTCCGCCGCAAAGGCGGACGGCATCAGCGTCAGCAGCATGCACGCCGTCAGGCACACCGACAAGATGCGTTTCTCCATGATTCTGTTTTCCTCCTTTTTTGATGTCAGGGGTCGTGGCCGCAGAAAATGTGTGTCAATACCACTCCGCCGTACCGGAGGTTCCCGCAGGATGCCATTCGGACTGCATACAAAACAGCTTAAAACAGGAAGCGCGGGTCTCCGGCCAGGTGAAACAGCATTGGCCGGCAAACCACCCCCTTTTGGAAAAGTGTACCTTTTAAAATGGTGGAAATGCAGGAAAATCTATGTTAAAATGTAATTGATATCGCCGTATTTCTGTGCTATACTTCACACTAGGTAGTGCGACTATTTCATTTGTAAACGTACACTTTTTCAAACAAACAAAGCGCCTCTGGAATATTCCAGAGGCGCTTTTTGCATATAGTTCCGTTACAGCAGGGTGAAATCCAGCAGCTCGTGGCCCCACGCCCGCTCGGGGGCGTCCAGCCCGCGGCCGTCCACCATCAGCTCGCCGCACTGGTTGTCGTAGGGGTCTTGCCGCCAGGCGGGCATGGGGGCGTCAGGGGGGCCTGGAAGGCGGAATTGGCTACCATCCGCCAGGGGTCCAGGCTGCCGAAGTAGTGGGCCCGGCGGGCGTCCTCCCCGCTGCGGCGGGCGGAGGAGCCGAAGGAGCAGTCCGCCCACAGCCAGCCGTGGGGGGGCTAGGTAGAACATGGCCCAGTCGTGGGGGCCCACCCGGCCGGGCCGGACGGCCAGCCCGCTCTGCCACCGGGCGGGGATGCCCGCGATACGGCACAGGGTGATGAAGAGCAGGGCGAACACCCCGCAGTCCCCCCGGAGGGTCTTGGCGCACTGGTCGGCGATGCAGTCCAGCTGGAGGTAGGCGGGCTGATAGCGGTAGTCCACCTGTCCGGTGACGTAGTCGTAGATGGCCTTCGCCTTTTCCGCCGGGTTGGCGCCACCCCTCGGTCAGCCGGGCCGCCAGCGCCCGCAGGTAGGGGGTAAAGACGATGTGGGGCGGCTGCTCCTCCAGGTCAAAGTCCGGCTGCGCCAGCTCCGAGAGAGGGACATGGGAGTCCGTGTACTCCGCCCGGAAGAGGTAACGGTAGGTGACGGAGAACTCCCCCACGCCGTTTGTTTTCCACCACATGGTGCGCTGTGGTGCATACTCCGGCGCGGCCACCCCGCCGGGGGTGCAGTCCAGCAACTCAATATTGCTCTGCTGGGGGCAGGCCGCCGGGAGGGGCAGCCACGCCTGCACCTCCTGGCCCGCAACAGGCACCAGCGCCCGGATGCTCGCCTTCAGGGTGATGCGGGCGGTGAGGGAGCCTTCCCGCTCCATCCGGGCCAGCACGGCATCCCGCTCCGCGTTGTCCACCGCCTCGTGGACAAGCCCCGGTGCCTCCTTCGGGTAGATGCGCAGGGACTCCAGGAACTCCCGGTGTACCCGCAGCTCCCCGTCCACCATCCGCCAGTGCGCCTCGGTAAAAAGCCGGGCCACTCCGCCCGTACCAGGGCCACCGCCTCGGGGCGGGTGTAGGGGTAGTCGTAGGGCAGGCGGGTCAGCCGCAGCCGCTCCGCCTCCAGCCGGGGGGCCAGCAGGGGCTGGACGCCGGAGGAGAGCCGGGCGTCGATCAGCCGGAGCGCCCCCGCCAGATCCCCCATATCCCTGCGGCGGGCGATGTCGGCGGGCAGGGCGTCGTTCAGGTGGAGAAAGGCCTCATTCTGGTTGTGCATAAATATCCCCCTTTGCGTTTCCTGTCCCCAGCATAGCACAAAACCGGGACAGCAGCCGGGCAAAACAACACCTTCAAAAAGGTTCCGTGCCAGGACAGCGCTGCTGTCCCGGCACGGTTGATCGGTGAGGTTATTCGGCGGTGAAGAGGGCCTCGGCCCGCACCAGCAAGGCGGCCAGCTCGGCCCGGGTGGCAGTGCCCTGGGGGTTCAGGGTGCCCGCGCCGGTGCCGGTGAGCAGCCCGGCGTCCACCGCCCAAGCCACAGCGTCCTGTGCGAAGGCGGACACGGCGGAGGCGTCGGGGTAGCCGGACAGGTCGGCGGCCGCGCTCACGTCCAGGCCCTGGGCCTTGGCGTAGTTGCACAGCAGGGTGACGGCCTGCTCCCGGGTCAGGGCGCTGTCTGGGGGCGAAGCCGGTGCTGCTGGCGCCGGAGGTGATTCCGGCCTCATAGGCCCAATCCACGGCAGCGGCGCAGTAGGAGCCGGCGGCCACGTCGGCAAAGCCGGCAGAGGCGGAGGCGGCGGGCTCGCCCGCCATGCGGTGGAGGACGGTGACCAGCATGCCCCGGGTGGTAGTCACGTCAGGGCCGAAGGCCTTGGAGGTGACGCCGTTCATCAGGCCCTGCCCGGTGACGGCGGCCACGGCCTCGGCGTACCAGGCGTTGGGGGCCACGTCGGAGTAGCCGGTGTCGTTCAGCACGGCGGCCCAGGCGGCGTTGGAGATGAAGTTGTACTCATCCCGCTGGTTGGTCTTGTTGGTCAGGGTGTTGGCGAAGAGCACCACGTCCAGTTGGGCGTTGTCCGCGCCCGCGCCCTGGTAGGAGATGGCCTGGATGGAGTCGTCCAGGAAGTCGTCGAAGTGCTCGCCGTCGGCGGGGAGGAAGCCCTCCAGCAGCTCCTTGGAGCCGTCCAGCTGCACCAGCACCTGGGCGCCGGCGGGGATGGCGGCGAAGTAGCCGGCGCCGTAGCCGTAGAGGAGGTCGTCGCCCTCGGCCACATAGCTGGCGGTGATCAGGCTGTCGGTGGGGTAGGTGACGTAGGCCAGGGCGTCCATGGCGTTGGGGCTGACGGTCTCCCGCACCAGCGCGCCCTCGTCAAAGAGGGAGACGGCGGACTTCATGGCCTTGGAGCCGTAGCCGATGTAGGGGGTGCCGCTCTTGACGGCGGCCAGGGCCTGCTCGTCCAGGGCGGCCGCGCCGATGATCAGGTCGGCCTGGGAGGCGTCGTCGGTGACGGTGAAGCCCAGGGTGCGCATGGCCTGCCGGTCGTAGTTGTACTCGTAGGAACCGCTGACCAGGGTGGTCTTGACGAAGCCCTTGTCGTTGTCGGCGGGCTTGCCGGAGATGTAGACCACGGGGGCCTTGGGGATGGCCAGGGCCGCGGGGGCGTCGGTCACGCCCACGCCGGAGAGCAGGTAGTCGCCCGCCACGCTCTGCCAGTCGGCGTAGGACACCAGGAAGCTGCCCTCGTACTGGCCCTCGGTGATGAGGGAGACGGACTTGCCGGCCTTCAGCAGGGCGTTGACGGCGGCGGTGGAGTCCTCGGAGGCGTTCATGAGCACCACCTGGGCGTCCTTCACGCCGGAGAAGGAGGAGGTCAGGGAGGCCACGTAATCCAGGGTCTCCTCGTAGTCCAGGACGTCGCCGCAGGCGGCGGAGATGGTCTTATAGGCGGCGGGCTCGGCGCACACCACCATGTCGAAGCCCCGCACCTTGTCGAAGGCGGTGATGCCCTCGGAGTAGAGGACGGGCCAGCCGGTAATCACGGTGCCGTCGTACAGCACGCCGTTGGCCACGCTCCGCTTGGCCTGGTACATGGACACGATCAGGGTGCCGGCGGGGTACTCCACGCCGTTGTAGGTGAAGCTCTGGTCGGTGAGGCTGACCTGGACGCCGTTGCGGGTCAGGTACTCCATCATCTCGGCGGCGGCCTGGAGGTTGGACTGGTGGACGCCGTCCATGGGAATGATATAGCACTCGGGGTAGAAGTTGCCGTTCTGGCCCTCCCCGTCGTACTCAGGCCGGAAGAGGTCGGCCTCCGCGCCCTCCACGTCGTACTGGTCGCAGAACCACTGGCCCACCAGCTCGTAGGCGTCGGAGTTGGCGTTGGTCACGCCCCGCTCGAAGATCTTGGTCTGGTTGGTCAGGTAGCCGTCCTTGTGCTCGGCGATGTAGACGGACTGGCCCAGCTGGCCGTAGGCGACGCCCTGCACCATGTAGTCGTCATAGGCGGGCACCTCCACAGTGTAGGAGACGGTGCCGTGGAGCATGGCGTACTGGGGGGTGTAGCTGGTGGACATGTCGTCCCAGGGGTCGAGCCACTGGGTCTGGTCGTCCCCGTCGGCGGTCTTCGCCCCGGTGTAGGTCAGGTAGTCCCGCTGGGGGATGACGTAGCTGTTGTGGCCGCCGTTGTTGGCCACCGCGGCGATGCCCAGGGCCTCGCCGCCGCCCATCAGGTGCTCGGCCAGCAGATCGTACTCAAAGTTGGGCTCGTGGGGGGGGATCGCAGGGCTCGCACTGGAAGGCCTGCACCCGGCCGTGGAACTCGGTGAGGCTGACAGGGTTCCACTCGGCGATCAGCTTGGCCATGTTCTGGGTCTCGGCCTGGGTCTGAAAGGAGTTGTCCCGGTTGAGGTCAAAGCCGCCGGAGGAGGTACGGGTCAGGTAGGTCCGGCCCTCCACGTTCTCCTCGGGGACGATGATGAAGAACACGTCGGAGAGCAGCTCGTCCACGTCCACCGTCACAGTGTCAATGGTGTAGTATTTCTCCAGCTCCACCTGGGTGGAGATGGAGGCGGTGGTGCCGTCGGCGTTCTCGCCTTTGATGTAGCCCAGGTAGGTGGCGTCATCGGCCACCAGATCGGGGACGGCCACGGAGCCTTCTTCTCACCCGCAGGGCCCATCTGCTCGGCCAGCTCGGCCTTACCGGCGGCGGTGAAGCCGGTGAGCTTGTCGTAGTCGATGGTGCCGCTCTCAGAGGCCGCGGTCTCCACCAGCATCCAGGCAAAGGCCAGGATGCCGTCGCTGGCGGCCACCTCATTGGCGTGAATATTGGAGTACATGACGGGCACCTGGTAGTCGCCCAGGGCGCCGCTCTCCAGCTTCTTCAGCAGGGCGGTGGGATCGCTCTCCGCCTCCGCCTTGATCTCCTGCCACTTATCCACCGCGGCCTTGTCCTTGGCCACAATCAGATAAGGCATATCCAGGCTTTCCAGGCCGTTGTCGCCCTGGCTCTGGCCCATGGAGAACTGCTCCACGTAGAGGTCAGTGTGGCCGGCGGCGTAGTCCACCAGCGCGTCCAGCTCGTCATAGATCTCCGACATGGTGTGGAAGTTGTCGTAGGGCGCCACCTTCAGATCCACAGAGCCCAGGGTCTTGCCGTCCAGCCCGGCGGACAGCGTGAAGTAGCCGCACACATCCATATAGGAGCCGCCGTTGCTGTGGGGCACACTGAGATCGTCACCGAAGTAGCACTGGTTGGCGAAGGTGACGGTCAGGTACACCTGGCCGTCCACCGTCTCGGCGGCGGTGGCCACGTCGGTAAAGAAGGGGGTCTCGCCGTCCTGGCACAGCCAGGCGCTCAGGGGACCACCCTCGGTCTGGTTGGGAAACTGGGTATCGTCCAAGTAATCCGGCGCGTCCGCATCGGGCGTCAGGGTCCAGGTCACGGAGGAGGCGGCCTCCTTGGCCTCGGCCTCGGTCATGTCCACCGGGATGCTGGCCTGGAAGGTCCGCTCGGCGGACAGGGAGATGCCGTTGCTCCCGCCGTCACCGCTGGTGTTCTCAAACACAGCGGCGGGGGCCGCTGCGCTGTCTGCGGCCGCAGACGGGATGACGCACAGGGACAGGAGCAGCGCCGATGCCGTCAGCATGGACAGCGCGTTGCCGAGTGTTTTGTGCTTCTTCATGCTCTTCACCTTACTCTTTCCTCTTACAGTGTATAATATTCGTATGTTTTCGAATATTTATGTATAAAAGATACCACTGCAAGCCCCATTTGTCAAGCATAAATATGCATAACCAGGCGGCTTTCTTTCTCCCTTTTCCTTTGGATAAACCGCTGTTTTACGGTCCAATCTCATATCCTTTCCAACAGAGGCCTATTTTTCTGCAATTTTATACACAGCGTCTTTTTAACCCTGTCTGTGCCGGCACGCAGGATAAAAAATGCGCGGGAGCTGATCAGCTCCCGCGCACGGCGCCCGGCGGCCCATCCGGTTACTTGGGCATGGGCACCTCAAATTCCGGCTGGCCCATGTAGCCGGGGGCAATCTCATACTTCTCAAAAATCAATACCGGATTGCCCGCCTCATTGATATAAAAGCGCTGGTCATCGGCGATGGAGGGGAAGCCCTCCACCCCCCTTCCTCCCCGTGGAAGTAGATGTTGTCGGGGCTCTCCGCCTCCTGGGCGGCGATGCCCGCCCGCACGGCCTCGTTGGCCAGTTCCTTATAGTCCGGCCCCAGCATATCCCGGAGGGTGAGCTCCCGCCCGGCCTGGAGGTCAATGTTATAGGTATAAAGCTCGGTGTATGCATTGGCCCGGGTTTCCGTCTCGGTGAGCACAAAGGACAGATAATGGTCGTTCTGACACTTGATCTCGTAGTCAACATCGATCATGACGGGGATGAAGTCCTCCTCCGCACCGCCGGTGGCCACATAGGCGTCGCGGATGGCCCGCGCCCGGTCCTCGGCCTCCTGAAGCACCTGGTCGATGCGGGTCTGAATGGCCAGGTTAATGCGCTGCTCCAGGTCGGTGTCCCCGGGCAGCTCCAGGGCGGGCAGGCGCACGTCGATAAGGCGCTCCCGCTCGTCGATGTGGTACTCCGTGACGGTGACCACCCGGGCCAGACCGCCCAGCACCGGCACGTCGGACACCGCCCGGGCAAAGGCCGGACTGGCGTTGACCAGCAGCACAAAGCAGGCGCAGCCCGCCAGCACCCCGCTCACGCTCCGGCGAAGCGCCCGGCGGCCCCGCAGCCGCCGCTGGCCCGCCCGCAAGGCAGAGGCTACGGCAAATTCCAGCTCCTCCGGCACCGGCGTGCTCTCATGGCGCACCCTGGCCCGTTCCCACATATCCGGCATATCAGCACTCCTCCTCTGTCAGCTCCCGCAGACGGCGCAGGCTCTTATAGAGCCTGGATTTCACGGTGTTCAAGTTGGTGTTGGTCACCCGCGCAATCTCCTCCAGCTTCATGTCCTCGAAAAAGCGCAGGCGCACTACGGTCTGCTCCTTCCAGTCCAGGCGCTCGATGGCGTCATAGAGATCCAGCCTCTCCCCGGGGTCCCGGGCGGGCGCCGGGGTCTCCAGCAGGGTGTCCTCCAGGGGTACCAGCCGTTTGGCGCGGCGGTGGTGGTTCATACTCTCGTTGAGCAGGATGCGGTAAAACCAGGTTTTGAGATACTCCGGCCTGCGCAGTGTATCCGACTTGGCCAGAGCCTTGACAATGCTCTCCTGCACCACGTCCAGCGCCGCATCCCGGTTTTTGACATAGCTGTACGCCAGGCGGTAAAATTCCTCCTGGTGAGCCACAATATAGTCGCTCAACTGCTGGCGGACAGTCTGTTCCAAGGTCCGGGCGCTCCTTCCTGCTTCTGTTGCTTAGACGCGGCACCAGCCCAAAAAGTTTGAAAAAAAGTGCCGGTACCCGGCACTTTTTTGGGGGGACGCAGGTTACTCCAGCCCGTCCAGGGCGGCCCGGGCCTTTTCAGCATCGGCGGCCACGGCCAGCAGGACGGAGTTGCCCCGCTGCTCCACAATGGCGCTGTCCAGCTTGGAGACCTCGTCGGGCTGGTAGCTCTCCAGCACAGCCTTCTGGTCGGCTACCCTAGCCTCCAGCCCATCCAGGGCGGCCGCTGCCGCGTCCTCATCGGTGAGCATCAGCACTGCAATCTCCTCCGCCCCGGCGGACAGGGAGGTGTAGACGGCGCTGCCGGTGATGGTGTCAGCATCAATTCCGTACAGGGCGGCGGCGGTGTCCTGGTCTACGGTGTCCAAGGCATCGCTGAACGCGCCGGAGTCCAGCAGGGCCTGGGCGGCCGTCTCCGGGTCATAGGGGGTCTGGCCCACCGCCCCGCCGCCTCCGCAGGCGGTGAGGGCCAGGCACAGCAGGGCCGCCGGCATCAGGCGGATCAACAGGGATTTCATGTTTCATTCGCTCCTTCCGCGGCGGTCTGGCCCGCCGCATAGCAGTCCGCATCCACGGTGTGCTCCATCAGGTAGGCCAGCCACTTCTGGTACCATGCCTTGGTAAAGTGTACCCCATCCACGGTGGAGTCGGCGGGGAGAATACCGTTTTCGTCGGTGAGGGCGTCTGCCACGTCCAGGAGCACTACCTGGTACTCCTCAGCCAACTGGGGAAAAATGGCGTTGTAGGCGGCCACCCGGTCGTTATTCACATAGTAAGGCTGCTTGTTGGCGGCGCACTTCTCCGCGTTCACCGGCACCAGATTTTCCAGATAGACCACCGCGCCGGGCTGACTGGCCTTAACCTGCTTCAGGAAATCACCAAAGGTCTGGTGGAACGCCTCATCATTAAAATATCCCAGTTCATTGATGCCCAGGGATATGTAGATTTTGGCGTATTGGGGCCCCTTCTCCAGGGCCTGCTCCACCGTGTACTTGCCGCCGTCCAGCTCCACCACGGCGCGGTCGTCCATCTCGAACACGGTCAGTCCCTTGTAGCAGTAAAAGTCCGCCCCCTTAATGCCGCTGTAGAGGCGCAGGCCGTCGGTGCGGGAGTCGCCTATAAACAGTGCATCGGCAAAGTAATCCATCTCCACCGCCTCGGCGGCAGGGGCGGGCTGGGTGAAATCAAAGGCCGCAGGGGTCGGCTCCGGCGTGGGTGTGGGCTCCGGCGTGGGTGCGGCTGTCGGGGTGGGAGTGGCCGCCGCAGGCGGGCTCGCTGCGGCGGTGGACTCCTCTGGGGCACGGCCCAGAGATGGGATCAGGATCAGGCCGAGGCACACCGCCGCGGCCGCCGCCAGCAGAGGCAGCGGATTGTGCCTGCGCGGCCTGTTTTGCGCCCGTTTGGGCTGATATTGGGATGGCAACTGGGACACCTCGATTAAATATTGTTTTTTTCTTCTTTGAGAATCAGCGCTTGAGCGCCGCGTATCCGTCCACCTCCCAGGTGGGGACGATGGCGGGGTCGCCGGGCAGCCGGCCCGGATTGTACCAAGCCGTGTCCAGCCCGGCCTGGATGCCCCCCTGGATATCGGCCAGGAGGTTGTCCCCCACCATCAGCACCCGGCGGGGTCTGGATTCCCCAGTGTACGGAGCACCGGGGCAAAAAAGGCGGGGTCTGGCTTGCTGGCCCCCAGCTCCTCCGAAATAAACAGCCAGGGGATGAGGCCGTTCAGGGGGGATGCCTCGAAGCGGCGGCGCTGGGCGCGGGCCACGCCGTTGGTGACAATGGCCAGGGTGCAGCGGGGGGCCAGGGCGCGGCACAGCGCCTGAGCCCCCGGCAGGAGGTAGGAGCCCTCCCCCAGGTGGTCCAGGTAGGCCCGGTTGAGGGCCGCGGCATCTCCCGTCCGGCCCAGGGCCCGCAGCAGGGCGGCAAACCGCTCTACCACCAGCCACTCCCGGCGCACCTCACCCCGGTCCAGCCGGTTCCAGAGCGCCCGGTTGATGGATAAGTAGCGCGCCTCGGTCTCCCCGTCGGCGGGCAGTCCCGCCTCCTCCAGCGTCTGGCGGAGGGCCTCACGCTCGGCCCGGTCAAAGTCAAACAGAGTATGATCCGCGTCAAACAGGACAACCTCATAGCGGGGCATGGTATCTCTCCTCTCTCAGCCCCGGCGGCGGGACTGGTAGGTGGTGAACAGGCGGACTACGGAGGCCACCAGCAGCACGCCCACCGCCAGCGCGCCCGCCAGGCCCAGTGTATGCATCAGTGTGTCCAGAAACAGCTCGGTGTCGCCGTTCAGGGCGTGTTCCATGGTGTAGTAGATGCCGCCGCCTGGCACCAGGGGAAAGAGGGCCACCAGCAGGTAGCTGGTCACCGGGCACTTGCGCAGCCGGGCCATCACCTCCGACCAGGCCGAGATGACCAGGGCGGCAAAAAAGGACTGGATAATATCGTTGCCCACCAGCGGCCCGGTGAGCAGGTAGCACAGCCAGCCCAGGGCCCCGCCGCCGGCGCAGATGAGCATGCCGGCGCCGTGGATGTTGAACAGCATGGAAAAGCCGATGCAGGCCAGGAAGGCGTAGACACAGGGCAGGAGATAAAGAAGGGCCTCTCTCATAGCGCGCCTCCCGTCACCATCCGGGTCAGGCCCAGGGCCAGGGCGGTGCCCAGAGCGATGGCCGCGCCGATGAGCAGCGCCTCCGCCGCCTTGCTGATGCCCGCCACCATATCGCCGGCCATGATGTCCCGCATGGCGTTGGTCATGGCGATGCCGGGCACCAGGGCCATCAGCGCGCCGATGATAATGAGGTCCTGGTTCTGCCCCACCCCAAGCCGGGTGAGCGCCACGGCCGCCAGGGCGGAGGCCGCGCCGCCGGCGATGGTACGGAAGAACAGGTTGGCGCCCAGCCGGGTCATCAACGCCATACAAAGGCCGATGACCATGCCGCACAGCCCTCCGCACAGCCCGTCGGTCGGGGTTCCGCCGTAGAACAGGGAGAACATGCCGCAGCCCAGGAAGTGGGCAGCCAGTTGGGTGGGCAGGGAGTAGACCCGGTGGGTGCGGGTAATGGCCTCCATCTGCTCCAGCGCCTCTTCAAAGGCGGGGGTCTCCCGGCACAGGCGGCGGCACAGGCCGTTGTACTTCTCCAGCAGGTAGATGTCGGTGCCGTGGGTTGGCATCCGGCGGATCTGGGTCACGGGCCGGCCGTCGGGGGAGGTCAGGCTGACCATCAGGCAGTTGGGAATGGCAAAGACCTCCCCCGTGGGGCACCGTAGGCCTGGAGAAGCCGCTGAATGGACTCCTCCACCCGGTAGATCTCCGCACCGCTCTTCATGAGCCGGTAGCCCATCTCACTGACCATGTCCAGCAGCTTGTTGTAGTCGAGCTCCAATGTGGGATACACCCGCCTTTTCAGGTTTGAAATAAATGGGTCAGCGGCATCACGCAGATGCCGCACAGCGTGGCCCACAGGGCCGGCCGGTCGTGGCCGTACTGCCGGGAGGAGGGGATGAGCTCTTCCACCGCGATATAGACCATGATCCCGGCCACCGCGCCGAACAGCACCCCCAGCAGCAGCCCGTTGAGAAAGGGACGCAGCAGCGCAAAGGCCAGCACCGCCCCCACCGGCTCCGTCAGGCCGGAGAGCAGGGTGCAGCGGAAGGCCCGCCGCCGGCTTCCGGTGGCGTACCACACGGGCATGGCCACCGAAATACCCTCCGGGATGTTGTGCAGGGCGATGGCCAGGGTGATGCTCACCCCCAGGGTCAGATCCTCATACCCCGCCAGGAAGGTGGCCACGCCCTCTGGGAAGTTGTGCAGGGGCCATGGCCAGCGCCGACACAAAGCCCACCCGGAACAGGTTTTTGTGGGGGGCCTCGCCGGTGTCGGCGTCAAAGGCGTCGTGGGGAACCAGGTGGTCCAGGGCGGCGGCGCAGCCGATGCCCGCGGCCAGGGACAGCACCGCCGCCAGCGCCCCTGGGCGGCCGCCCAGGGATGCAGTCAGGTGCTCCCGCGCCGTGGGGAACAGGTCGGTGAAGGACACCGCCAGCATCACACCCCCGGCAAAGCCGAGGGAGACCGCCAGCAGCTTTTCACTCCTTCTCCGGGCGGCAAAGACCACCAGCGCCCCCAGCAGGGTGGACAGCCCGGCGGCCAGGGACAGCAACAGCGCGCGGACAGCGGCGGATTCCAGCATAGCAGCATACCCCGATTCCTTGTGTGGTACAGCTACTATTCCACACAGGCCGGGATTTAGCCGCGCCAAGTTCCTCCGGCGGCCGGTTCAGCCGTTTCCGGCGGAGCACTTGGCCGCGTCGATGGCCAGCACGATCATCAGGCACAGCAGGGCGTCCTCCGGCCGGGCGATGTCCAGCACATAGGTGTCGGTCCAGTGGAGCAGCTCCTTGGACGCGGCCATCACTGTGCGCCCCGCCGGGTCGGTGACGGCGTAGTCCCACTCCAGAAAGCTGCCCTCCACCTCCCAGCCGTTGCAGTCCAGTGTAAACCGGGGGTGAAACAGGGCAAATTCCTTGCGGATGCACCCCAGGTATTCCTCCCCCGCATAGAGGGCGAACCGGGGCAGGAGGGTCAGCACTTCTTCCTTTACCGTCCCCAGGTGGTCTCCGGCCGGGCCGTAGATCTCCAGCCGGTGTCCCCAGGACAGCTTGCCCTCCACGGTATAGGCGGTGCGCCCCTCCTCGTCATAGATGTCATAGCTGTCAAACCAGGAGAGAAACCGCTGCTTGAACAACAGGCGCATTTGGGCCTCCTTTCCGTGCCAACGTACAGACGCGGGCAGCCTGCAAAAAGTTGCGGATCGCCCGACAAAATTCGGGCGGAATGTTCTTCACGTAATCCTAACACGAAATAAGCGGCCTGTCCAGAAGGGGATGCGCATCCGCCCCAAAACGCGCAAACGGGCCGCGCCATGGGCGCGGCCCTCAGCCTGCCGAAGCCCTCTTTTCGACAGGTTGGAAGACTGTTTAAATCTTAAAAACCGTTTTTAAAAGTCGTTTGATCCGGCATGAAAGGGAACCCTGATGGTTCATCCCGCGCCAAGCGCCGGCGCAAAGCGGCGGCGGGCGCCCGAACCGCCCTGCGGGGCAGTCTCCGCTCCGGGGCGGTCAGGCCAGCCCGAAGCGGGAGGCGTCCTCCCACTCCGTCAGGCCGAGGCGCTGCCGCGCCTTGGCCTGCTCCAGCGTCAGCCTGACAGGGTCCTCCTGCAAATAGTCCAGCAGCTCCTGAATGCCCTCCCTGGTAAGGTTGCTCACCTCGAAAATCCGCTCACAGCCGGAGTTGACCATCCAGTTGCGCACCATGGGCACGTTGGCGTAGGGGGAGTCAATCTTCGTGATGATGCCGATGAGCGGCCGGTTGGTGAAGCACTGGCAGTTGGCTTCAAAAACGCTGAAGGGCTCGTCAGCCGCCATCAGCAGGGCCAGCACGTCCGCCTCAAAGGAGAAGCAGGCCACCCCCAGCCCGCACCGCTTGGTCTCCGAATACTCCCCCGGCGAGTCAATGATGTCCGTCCCCGTGTTGGTGTACTGGGTCTTGTGGTAGTGCAGCTCCTCGCCCGATAAAATCTGGGTCAGGGAGGTCTTGCCCGCCTCGCTCCGGCCCATCAGAAATAACTTCTTCATCTCTCTTTGTCACCGCTCCGTAAGTTCACAGACGGTGAAGCCCAGCTCCGTCCGGAAAAATTCCACCACATGCTCCAGGGCGCTCTTGACCTCCGCCCGGCTGCCCAAAAGGATCACCGCGCCGCTGAACCGGTCCAGAAAGCCCAGCTCTACATTTCCGCTCTTCATGGCCACGTCGGCGGCCACCACCGTGGCCTCCCACGGGGTCAGGTGCAGCAGGCCGATGGACTGGCCGGTGTGATCCTCCCCAGATGGGTGCCGATGTGCAGCCCCAGGTTCTCATAGACCCGCCGGTCCGTCACGCCGATGAGCTGGGCCAGAGAGAGCTCCTTGCCCACCACCCGGACCCGGACCGTACGCAGCTCCCTGCCCTTGAGTTCCTCATACCGCCGGGAGAATACCGCCTCCAGGAACTCCTCCCGTGTCATACGCTTCCCCATCGCCGCGCCTCTTACCGCTTGGTGATCCTGCACACCACATACCCCAGCTCATCGCGGAAGTAGTTTACAATCTCCGTCAGGGCAGAGGTGACGTCCGCCAGCTCGCCCGTGATGATGACCGTGCCGGTAAAGCGGTCGGCAAAGCCCAGGTATACGTCGCCGCTCTTCACTGCGATGTCGGCGGCGATCACCGCCGACTCCGGCGGTGTCATGTTCATGATGCCGATGGCGGCGGCGCCGTAGTCGATGGCCGGGTTCAGGCCCAGCTTCTGATAGATGATGGGGGCCGGCCCGCCGATGACGTGGGCAAAGGTGATCTCCTTGCCCGCCACCGTCTCCTGCACAATCCGAATTTTATCATTGGTATCGCTCATATGCGCTCCGCCCCCTGTATCCTTCTCTCCCAACGGGGCCATGCCCCGGTACGTATTTTTTATTATACTATTTTCTCCGCGGGAATGTCAATGCGCAGGGCGCTCTTGACAGGATGCGCCTGGCGGAGTAATATACTTATCAATAATATATATTATAGATAAGTATATGGAGGACGATTTTGTGAAACCGGATTGGGTTCAAATGTCAGAGTATATGCAGCAGCTGCGGCAGTTGGCCCGGCGGGCCGCCGTCCACCAGCGCCTGCCCCTGACCGGGTCGGAGCTGGAGCTGCTTGCCCGCCTGTGGATGGCGGAGGAGCCGGTGACCCCCCTGGGCCTGAGCCGGAGCATGGGCTTACAGCAGGTGAACGTCAGCCGCCTCATCCGGGGCCTGCGGGCGCGGGCGCTGGTGGCGGCCGCCCCCTCCCCCACCGACCGGCGCAGCTATACCCTGTCTCTCACCCAGGCGGGACGGCAGGCCCTCCAGGACGGGTGCAGGGCGTATCTCCCCCTCTACCGGATGCGGGAGGGGCGGGGGAGGCGGAGTTCACCCGGCTGATGGAGGGATCACCCAGGCCAACCGCCGCCTGGACGCCGCGGCCGTGAAAGGGGGGTGGGGAGCCGTGTCCTTCTATGGACTGATGCAGTTGGGGGTGCCCCAGCTCAAGGGCCTGCTCCGCCAGGCCGCCGGGGCCGAGCGCAGGCGGCTTCTCCTGGCCCTGCTGGCCCGGGACGCCGCCTGTGTGGGGTTTGCGGTGGTGTTTATCTCCGCCCTCACCGCCCTGTTCGGTGGGACCAACAGCCCCGCGGCGGTGGTCATTTTCTGTCTGCTGCTCAGCTGCCGCTTTGTCCATTACAACTACCGCATGGCCGACACCCTGCGGAACATGGCGGCCGCCTTCGCCCTGCTCACGCTCGGGCCCGCCCTGGCCCCTCTGGGCGGGCCCCTGCTCCACCTGCTTCTCAACCTGTTCTGTATCGGAGTGCTGCTGCTCATCACCGCCGACCAGCCCGAGCTGGGCAACGCCTCCCTCTACCTGTTCAGCTATCTTTTCCTGTATGGAAATCCGGTCAGCGGGCGCTCGCTCGCCCTGCGGGGGCTGGAGATGCTGCTGGGCTTCGCCCTGTGCGCCGCGGTGCTCTACCATAACCACCGGGGCAGGACACCGGAGCGCCCCTTCCGGGCGGTACTCCGCGCCTTTTCCCTCGCCGATGAAAAGTGCCGCTGGCAGCTCCGGGTGGCCGTGGGCATCAGCCTGGCGGTGCTCACTGGGGAGCTGCTGGGCCTGCCCCGCATCATGTGGGTGGGCTTCTCGTGCAGCTCCATTCTCACCGCCTACGGGTCCCACCCCGTCCGGCGGGCGGCAGGCCGGGTGGGCGGCGTGCTGGGCGGCTCCCTGCTGTTCTGCCTGCTCTATCAGCTCTGCCCGCCCGCCCTCCACGGCGGCCTGGGCATCCTGTCGGGGCTCTGCCTGGGCCTGTGCGCCAGCTACGGCTTCTGCACCGTGTTCAACTGTCTGGGCGCCCTGCTCACCGCCAGCGCCCTCTTCGGTCCCGGCCCCGCGGCCGCCATCCGGGTGTGCAACAACGTGCTGGGCAGTCTGTTTGGTCTTTTCTTTGCACTGGTATGGCCCTGGCTTCTGGACGCGCTGTCCCGCCGCCGGACGGCGGCGGCCCGGGAGAGCTAGCCCGCCAGGAATGCCACGTTGTCCCGGATGCGCCCATCCTCCGGAGCCAGGGCCAGGGCCTGCCGGGCGGCCTCCAGGGCCTCGGCCCGCCGCCCGGTGTGGTACAGCCCCAGAGAGAGCAGATCCCAGGGCAGGCTCCCCCACGCCTCTGCCTCGCAGATATAGGTCTGAGGGCGGTCGGTAATTGCCAGGGCCTGACGGCACAGATACACCACCCCGTCCCACTCCGCCTCCTCATAGAGCAGGCGCGCCAGCTCTAGGTAGGGCTCCCGCAGGTGAGGGGCCTCCCCGATGGCCCGCCACAGCCACCGCCGGGCCTGCTCCGGCCGGCCCTTCTGCCGCCACGCCCGGGCGAGAAACCGCATGGAGGCGCACCGCTCATCCGCCCAGACGGCGGTGGGCAGGGACAGGTGGCGCTCCAGCGTGCGGATACAGTCGTCCCACCGGCCGTAGAACAGGTACTCCCGGCCCAGGTAATGGGTGTTGCGGTCGTCCTCCGGGGCCTCCGCCACCGACAGCTCCAGCAGGGGGGCAGGTACTGCCCCGGGATTTGGCGGGGTCGGCGTGGTGGTCCAACTGCACCCCCTCCGCCGTGCACTTCCGCCCCGGTCCCCAGCCCTCCTGCCGCTCCAACACCTCGTGAACCGGGTGGGTCCAGCGGTATCCCCGGCGGGCGTGGATCTTCTCAATCCAGAACACAGTGCCCTCGGAGCCGTCGGCGTTGAAGTTCCAGGTATAGCGGTAGACCGCCTGGGTGGTCCCGTCCGTCCAGGCCGCCTCCAGCGCCGCCCGCCAGCCCGGGTGAAACACCTCATCCAGATCGGTACACACACAGATGTCCGCGTCCTCCGGTACCAGCTCCAAAGAGCGGTTGCGGGCCGTGTCAAACCGCCAGGGCTCCACCCTCTCTTCCACAACCACCGCCCCCAGGGCACGCAGGCGCTCCGCGGTCCCGTCGGTGGAGCCGGTGTCCAGCACATACACCCCGTCTGCCTCCGCCATGGAGGCCATCCAGCGCTCTGCATATCCGGCCTCGTTTTTGCAAATGGCATAAACCACAATCTTCACAAAGCAATCCCCCTTATAGGAACGCCGCGGGCGGCAGCAGCGCCGCCCGCGGCGTTTTTTTTGGTGCCTGTACTCAGGTCCCCAGCAGCCCGGCCGCCCGCAGGTTTTCCAGAAGCTGGTTAAACCGTGTCACCACGTCCGTGGCGCTGGTGGCGTTCGCCACTGCGGCCGCCGGGGTCACGGACGGGCCGGTCGGGCCTGTGGCGCCTGCTGCGCCTGTCTCGCCTCTTGGCCCAGTCGGGCCAGTTGGGCCGGTCGGGCCGGTCGGACCCGTCAGGCCAGTGGGCCCCGTCGGGCCTGCGGGACCTATCGCACCCGTGAGACCCACGGCGCCGGTGGGGCCGGTCGGGCCCGTCGGACCCGTCGCACCCGTCAAGCCAGTGGGCCCCGTGAGGCCTGCGGGACCTGTCGCACCCGTCAGACCCACGGCGCCGGTGGGGCCGGTCGGGCCCGTCGGACCCGTCAGGCCAGTGGGCCCCGTCGGGCCTGCGGGACCTGTCGCACCCGTCAGACCCACGGCGCCGGTGGGGCCGGTTGGGCCCGTCGGACCCGTCAGGCCAGTGGGCCCCGTCGGGCCTGCGGGACCCGTCGCACCCGTCAGACCCACGGCGCCGGTGGGGCCGGTTGGGCCCGTCGCCCCCGTCAAGCCAGTGGGCCCCGTCGGGCCGGTGGGGCCTGGATCACCTGTCCCGCCCTGGGGACCCATGGGGCCCGCAGGGCCGGTGGGACCGTCCGGTCCCGGAATCCCCTGAGGGCCGGTCGGTCCAACCGGGCCGGTAGGGCCTGGAATGGGAGGGGGAGTCGGCGGACAGGGTGGAATTGGCGGGCAGGGCGGAACCGGATGGCAGGGGGAGCACACACAGGGCCGCCGCTCCGGCTGGGCATTGATGCGGTTCATGGCGCACTCTCCGTTGGAATACCCCCCAAGGGGAGGCATACAATATTCTGACACGCGGCATTCTCCTTTTCAGAGCATTTGGCAGAGCGGCTGTCGGGCCGTTTTCTCTGCATCCTATCCTATGTCCTCCCCGTCCCCCGTGCCCGGCCAGCAGAGCGCCCCGCCTCCCGAACGGGAGGCGGGGCGTTCCTTCATATTGTGTATATGATTTGGAATAGGCCCTCCGGAGCCTCGTACGGAAGTCTCTCACATATAGAATGTTCTAAAACGCCGGGGACAGGACTGTGCGGTACAGTTCTGTCCCCGGCGTTTTTCAGATGGAGCAGGCAGGTCTGCAGCCGGCTGTGATGTCTGGTCCCCCTCAAACTTCATCGCAAAAATTCCAAAGGCTCTTTGCAGCGCCGGAAAGCGTTTTACATTTTTTTGATATTAAGCCAAGTGTCCACAAAAACTCCGGATTTTGAAGCGAGATGCACTTGATCCTGCCGCTGTACAGCTTTTCCACCAAAGGCCGCCCAATTAGGGTCACACCCTGGTTTTCAGCCGTCATTTCCAGCAAAAGGTCCCACTGGGATGTGGTAAACGTGATATTTGGCGTAAACCCCGCCTGCCGGCAATGGGCAAGCACCTGGTCGTGAAACATATAGTCCTTCGAGACCATCAGCATCGGCTCATCCCTAAGCTCGGCAATCTCCACTTCTGTCCGCTCTGCAAGCCGGTGATTCCGCGCCACTGCCAGCACCACATCAGAACGGTAGACGGTCTTTAACCTCATATGCGGATTTTCGTATGGCTCAATCACCACGCCCAGGTCTACCTGATCATTCATGACCAGTGCTTCAATCTTTTTGGAGGTTCCCTCTACAATCTGCAAATCAACCTGCGGATATTTACAGCCGTATTCAAACAGAATCTTTGAAAAAAAACGCTCCCAACCGACGGTGGAAGCCCAAACCGCAGAGAACCCTTTACCTGTTCCAGCAAAGAAAACAGCTCGGCGGTACGGCTTTGCCAGTAATTCAAAATATCCACCGCATAACAGTAGACGTTTTCCCCTTCGCTGGTCAGGCTCAGCTCGCGGGGATCGCGCTTGAACAGCGTTACACCAAGCTCTGCCTCAAGGGCGCGGATCGATTTGCTCAGTGCAGGCTGGCTGATAAAGAGCTTTTCTGCGGCCTTTGTAAAGCTTTTCTCCTCCACAATACGCACAAAATATTCTAGCTGCATTCGTTTCATACATACTCCCTCAGCCGCCGCAGGCCGTGATGCCGCAAAGCCATGATTCCTCCTACACAAAAAAAAACCATTCGAACAGTCGAGCGAATTGTATTTTTATTATAAAGTACATGACGCCTTTTCGCAAATTTCTTTTCGGAACACGGGATGCGGCAAAGAGTGCCGGGCCACTAGCCAGAGAGAAAAAACAGACTATAATATAGGATAATTTCCAATAAAACGGGGCTAAAGTTCAAAAAACAGCAACATTATTTTCGGCATAACCAAAATTCATGCGGCGATAAAAAAGGTGTATTTTTCAAACCATAGCCCTTCAACTATAATCAAATTGTCGAAGCAGGCAAGACAAAATCCCCATAATCGGACAAATTCCTCAAAAGGCGGTGTGTGGGGCGGGGTTCATTCCCTTCCTCTGCGCCCTGTCCCACGCACCAGACATGGCCCCACGAGAAAGGAGCGTTATCCTGTGAACCAGTATCAGGAATTGTACAAGAAGAAACGAATGAGCGCTGAACAGGCTTTGGAGCTTATTCAGGACGGAGATTCCATGTTTTCCGCTCAGGCTGCGGCGGGAGCCCCAGGCCATCCTGTCCAGGCTACAGCATTTGAAGGAGACGGGGGTAAAAGGCACTACTTTGAACTCCTGCCTTCCCATTCAGTATTATGATGCGATGAAGGATCCCGAGATGGCGGGTATCATGAGCCACAACGGCTGGTTCTTTACCGCCGGGCTCCGGGACGCACAGAAAAAGAAGCTGGTCAGCGCCGTTCCTCAGAGCTCCACCTCCGTTCTGCGAAAGTCTCTACAGCGCCTGCAGGCCGAGGGCCGCCGGCCCGTGGTGCTGGCCACGGTCTCCCCCATGGACTCCCACGGCTACTTTTCCCTCTCGGTCAGCGCAATCTATGAGCGGGACCTGATCGATCAGGGTGCGCTGGTTCTGCTGGAGGTCAACCCCAACTTTCCGCGCACCTTTGGTGATACACAGGTACATATTTCCGAGGTGGATGCCCTTGTGGAGTCCGGACCGCCCTATCCCCACCAAGTCCCTGGTGCCCTACACCGAGGTAGACAAAAAAATTGGCGCCTTTGTGGCCTCTCTTGTAGAGGACGGCTCCACCATCCAGCTCGGTATCGGCAACATCCCAAACGCCGTAGCAAATGAGCTGAGGAGCAAGAGGCATCTGGGAATCCACACGGAAATGTTTACCGAGACCATGGTGGATCTCATTGAGTGCGGCGCGGTGGACAACTCCCAGAAGGGCTTTATGAACGGTTTTTCCGTGTGCTCCTTCACCATGGGCAGCCAGAGGCTCTATGACTTCGTCCACAACAACCCCTCCGTGCTCTTTAAATCCTCCACCTTCTCAAACGATCCCTACACCATTGCCAGAAACAACAAGTTTGTCTCCGTCAACGCAAGCCTGGAGATCGACCTCACCGGACAGTGCGCCTCTGAAACCGTCGGCAACCTTCAGTGGTCCGGCACCGGAGGGCAGTCTGAGACGGTACAGGGCGCGCAGATGTCCCCGGGCGGGAAATCCATCATTGCAATGCATTCCACCTATTCGGCCACAGATGCAGACGGCAAAGAGGTGCTGCACTCAAAAATTGTCCCCTTCCTGGCGCGGGGCGCCGCGGTCACCACTTCCAGAAACGACACCGACTACGTGGTCACGGAGTATGGTATCGCCTGGCTGCGGGGACTGAATATCAGGGAACGGGTTGAGGCCCTGGTCAAAATTGCCCACCCGGACTTCCGGGACTGGCTGAGAGAAGAGGCCGAACGGAATATGATTTGGTAAATTGGGACGGGCCAGAGTACCTCCGGAGCTTGTCCGCCCTTTAAATTCCATTATTATTCTTTAATGGAAATATAGTGCTTTTACTGTCCTGACCTAGCGTTAAGCGAGCGCCTCCCAGTACGGAATCATTGGATAAGAAAGAGAGGAAAACGTATGGAGATCATCAGCGTAATTGGCATGGTTCTTGGCGTTGCAGTCCTGATCTATTTGACCTTTAAGGGTGTCAACGGCTTTGTGGCATCCCTGGTCGGCTCGGTTATCGTGATTGTAAGCAGCGGGCTCCCGTTCTGGGGGACTCTGACCGGCACCTACGCGGCCTCCCTCGGAAGTACCTTCGGCTCGTACCTGTTTCTGTTCACCATTGGTTCGGCTTACAGCGAGCTGATGAAAAAGAGCGGCGCCGCCGAGTCTATCGCAAATTTTCTGTTCGCCTTCCTCGGCGTGAAAGCCACCGTCGCCGGAACCCTGATTATTACCTTCCTTTTGGCCTATGGCGGTGTAAATGCATTTATTATTATTTTTGCCGTCTATCCCGTGGCTGTGCCCATGTTCCGCAAAGCCAATGTCTCAAAACTCCTGATGCCCGCCATCTTCCTGTATGGAGCCGTGGTTCTGAATGTCGTTACCCCGGGCGCCCCCTCTATGCTGTGCATCGCATTGTCCGAAAAGCTGGGCGTCACCACCTTTGCGGCCCCCACGATGGCAATTGTGCTCCTTGTAGTGGCTTTCGGCTTCGGCATTTTCTACTTCACCTGGGCCTCCAACTCCCTGCGTGCCCGTGGAATTGGCTTTGTAGCCTCTGAGAGCGACGCCGAACTCATCGCCGGAAGCACCAGCGGTAAGGAACTGCCCCCCATTCACCTGGCTATTCTGCCCTATATTGTCATTATTGTGCTTAAGCTGGTGCTGGCCAACTCCATGAGCGCCTCCGACGGCATCAACACCGCCATGGGCGTGGGCGCTATTGTTCTAATTATTACCAATTATAAGTATCTCAAGGGCCACATCGTTCAGGACCTGGTTACAGGCTTTACCTCCAGCATCAATCCCCTGCTGCTGACCGCCGCGCTGATGGGCTTTGCGTCCGTCGTCAATGCCTGCGCCGGTTTCCAGTACTTCATGAACTTTGCGATGATGCTCGCCGACAAAATGAACCCCTACATCTCCGCCGTCATCGTAACCAACGTATTTTCCGGTATTACCGGCGCCTCCCTCAGCGGCACCCAGATCTTCTGCAGCACCATGGCCGACCAGTTCATGTCCCTGGGCACCGTCAATCCCCAGGCGCTCTACAAGGTCGTCGGCATGGCCGCGATGGGCATGGACACGCTGCCCCACTGTCCCACCTTCGTTATGGAGGCCCAGGTCTGCGGCGTGACCACCAAGGAGTCCTACCCTCACGTACTGGTCATGACCGTGATCACCCCCATCGCCCTGGCGCTGATCGCTGCAACAATGGCAATCATCGGGCTGATCTGATCACTCAGAGTCCACGTAAAACGGACCGGTCCGAACGGGTCAGCACCGCGCAATCGGATGCTGACCCGTTCCGCTTTTGCCTTCAGGAAACCAGCCATTCTATGTTACAGAAAGGGAACGAAACGATATGGCAAAGATATTAACCGCCCGCCAAGCGGTAGACACCTATTTTTACGATGGGGCAACTGTGACGTTCGGCGGCTTTGCAAACGGTCTGATGCATCCGGAGGAGATTATGGTTGCGCTGGAGGAGGCCGCCAGGAGCAGTGGACACCCGAGAGGGCTGAGGGTCGTGTATGCGTCCGGGCAGGGCGACAGCGGCGAGCGGGGGCTTAACCACCTGGCTGTAGACGGGATGTGCACAACGGTGATCGGCGGACACTGGGGCTTGGCGCCCAAGCTGGGAGGGCTGGCGGCGGAGAATAAGCTGGCGGCCTACAACCTCCCCCCAGGGGGTCATCTCCGGGCTGTTCCGGGAGATCGCCGCGAAGCGGCCCGGCGTGATCACCCATGTCGGCCTGGACACCTTTGTGGACCCCCGCCTGGAGGGCGGAAAGATGAACCGCGCCGCCCATGAAGCGGGCGATATGGTCAAGCTGATTGAGCTGGAGGGCGAGGAAAAGCTCTTTTATCCCGCCTTCCCCATTGATATCGCAGTTATCCGCGCGACCTATGCCGACGAGCGCGGCAACTGCACCTTCCAGCGGGAGGGCGTATACGCCGAGGCCCTGGCCCAGGCACAGGCCGCCCGGAATTCCGGCGGAACGGTCATCGTCCAGGTGGAGAAGGTGGTCTCCTACGGCTGCCTGGACGCACGGCTCATCCGCCTCCCCGGTATCTATGTGGATGCGCTTGTGGTGGCCCGGCCGGAGAACCACATGCAGACCTTCGGCACCCAGTATGACCCCGCCTTTTCCGGAGAGATCCGCACCCCTCTGAATGCTCTGTCCCCGCTGCCGATGGGTACGCGGAAGATCATTGCCCGGCGGGCGGCCATGGAACTGACCCCCTGTGCGGTGACCAATCTGGGCATCGGCATGCCGGAGGGGGTGGCCGCCGTGGCGGCGGAGGAGGGCCTGGAGAGCATGGTGCTCACAACCGAGGTGGGTGCCGTCGGCGGCGTCCCGGCCGGCGGCATGGATTTTGGCGCCGCCACCAATGTGGACTGCATTCTGGAGCAGCCGGTTCAATTCGACTTTTATGACGGGGGCGGACTGGATACGGCATTTCTCGGCCTGGCCCAAATGGACGGGGACGGGGAATGTGAACGTCAGCAAATTTGGCCCGAAGATCGCCGGATGCGGCGGCTTCATCAACATTACACAGAACGCCAAGAAGGTGGTCTACTGCGGTACCTTCACCGCCGGCGGCCTGGAGGTCTCAGCCGCAGACGGTACGCTGAAGCTCCTCCGGGAGGGCAAGGTCAAAAAGCTGGTCAGGCAGGTGGAGCAGGTGACCTTTGCGGGCCGCTACGCAATCAAGCATAACCAGCCCGTCCTCTATATCACTGAGCGGGCGGTGTTTGCCCTCACACCGGAGGGCGTCGCGCTCAAAGAGGTCGCCCCGGGCGTGGACATCCAGCGCGATATCCTTGACCAGATGGAGTTCACACCAGTCATCACAGATGTAACGACTATGGACAGCCGCATCTTCCGGGAGGAGCGAATGGGGCTTGCGCAGCAGAACCCCAGCTCAAGCGGAACAACGCAGGAACAGGAGGTCAAACAATGCTTATTCGGGAAATGAAGCTGGGCGACAGCGCCAGCGTGACCAAGACCGTGACCGAGACGGACGTATACCTGTTTGCCGGCATCACCGGCGATCTCAATCCCGCCCACACCAACGAGGTTTCCGCCAGCCAGACCCAGTTCGGCGGCCGGATTGCCCACGGCATCCTGGGGGCCGGTTTTATCTCCGCAGTGCTGGGCATGAAGCTGCCGGGGCCCGGCACCATCTATCTGGGCCAGGAGCTGAAATTCACCAAGCCGGTCTATATCGGGGACACCGTCACGGCGACCTGTACCGTCCAGGAACTGTTTCCGGAAAAGAATATCGTCAAGCTGGACACCGTATGCACCAACCAGCACGGAGACGTGGTGATCAAAGGCGTGGCTACCGCCATGCCGCCGAAGGAAGCGTAGCATACAAAGTAAAATGGGAGTCTGGCGCCGCACGTTGCGCGCCAGGCTCCCATGCTGTTTTGACTTCGGAGGCGGCGTACCTCACATACCACCTCCGCGGATTTTGGCCAGCACCGCCACACACTCCACATGCTCCGTATGGGGAAAGAGATCCACCGGCTGGAGCAGCCGGGCCCTCCACCCCCATCCGGCCAGCAGGCAGAGATCCCGCCGCTGCGTCTCCGGGTTGCAGGAGATGTAGACGATCCGCTCCGGCCCCATGCGGTCCACCGCCCCCAGGAACTCCGGGTGCTCCCGGCCCGGGGCGGGTCCAGGAACACCACGTCCGCCCGCTCGCCCCGGGCGGCCATGCCCTGGAGGCAGGCCGTGGCGTCGGCGCAGAGGAAGCGGGCGTTGCCCGCGCCGTTGGCCCGGGCGTTCTGGGCGGCGCACCGGGCCGCGCTGGGGTTGAACTCCACCCCTAGCACCCGCCTGGCCCGCCCCGCCGCCGCCAGGCCGATGGTGCCCACGCCGCAGTAGGCGTCCACCACGGTCTGGGTGCCGTCCAGCCCCACCCCGTCCAGGGCGGTGCGGTAGAGCACCTCGGTCTGCTCCGGATTGATCTGATAGAAGCTGGAGGCCCCCAGCCGGAACCGCACCCCGCACAGGGTGTCCTCGATGTACCCCCTGCCCCAGAGCACCTTTTCCCGCGGCCCCAGCACCGCGCTGGAGCGGCGGGGATTGATGTTCTGCACAATGGTCTCCACCCGCGGGCAGAGCTCCTCCCGCACCTGGCCCCGGGCAGGACAGGGGCGGCGGTCACCAGGGACAAAGGCCCTGTGGCGCACCAGCACATGGGGCAAGGACAGGGGCGGCGGTCCACCGCCTCGTCCAGGGCGGGGTGGTGGGCCACCAATCAGCGACTCCATAAGCTGTCGGCGTTCCTGTTCATCCATCACGGCGTACAGCTTATCAAAGTAAATCAAAACTTTGTAGATATTATCGGCAGTCAGCTTTTCAGCTTCGATTGCCATTTTCTTTGCTCTGGCTTCAATCAGCAGAGACTCCGTATCCTCGATTTTATCATACATCTTGTAAAGACGATCATCAAGGTCTGCCTTGCGTTTGATGTAATGTTTATCATCGGGGTCAAGTGTATCAATTTCCTCTATCAATCGGGACTTGATGGAATAGCTCTGGCGAAGCTGTTTTTCGTAGTTTGCAATCTCCTGTTCGATAGCGGAAGTATCCACTTTCATGCTGATTTTCTGCTGCATCAAAGCGGCAAACTTCGGATTGCTGACCAACTTGGTAATCACCTCTGCGACAGCGGTTTCAAGAGTTCTTCGTGGATTTGCTTCTTATAGTCGCACTTGTGACCACGGGTCATGGTGCGGTGTTTGCAGCCGTAGTAGTAGAAATCCTTGTACTTCGTGCCGTCTGCCTTGTGCTTGACACTCTTATTGCCGTACATACCGGCTCCGCAGATCGGGCATTTGAGCAAGCCTGTCAGCAGATGCACCTTGTTATCCTTACCATGGTTGACCTTCTCGTATTTCTTTGCCTGGGCAACCAATTTCACCTGTGCATCATGCCAGAGTTCTTCGGAAACAAGTGCTTCGTGCAGACCATCGACCAACAGATAGTTGTCCTGTTCAATAAGACGGTAATCGTTTCTTGTGCCATGCACCTTTTCCGTCCTGCGTCTGCCATAGGCGATCTTGCCGCAGTAAACAGGATTTTTCAGTATCCTGCGGATAAGCGCCGCATCAAACAGAGGATTCTTGCCGTTCTGTCTTTGGATTTTTCAATGCCATGATTGGCGAGGTATCGGGCAAGACCGTTTGCGCCCATGTCGGTATGCACGTACTTGTCAAAGATGATGCGGATTGCTTCTGCTTCTTCCTCATTCACATACAGCTTGCCTTTTTCAAGCGTATATCCATAAGGAGCAAAGCCGCCGTTCCATTTGCCTTCACGGGCTTTCTGGATTCTGCCCTCCATCGTCTGAACACGGATATTCTCACGCTCGATCTCGGCAACCGCCGACAGAACGGAAATCATCAGCTTTCCTGCATCCTTGGAGGAATCAATCCCGTCCTCCACGCAAATCAGGTTAACACCGAAATCCTGCATCACCTGCAAGGTGGACAGCACATCTGCCGCATTTCTGCCGAAGCGCGAAAGCTTGAACACCAGCACATAGGAAACACCGTCCTTGCCGGATTTGATGTCCTCCATCATGCGGTTAAACTCTAATCTGCCCTCGATGGACTTACCGGATTTACCGGCATCCTCATACTCACCGACAATCTTATAGTCATTGAACTCGGCATATGCTTTCATTCTGGCTTTCTGAGCATCCAGAGAGTATCCATCCACCTGTATCGTGGTGGATACTCTCGTGTAAATATATACTTTTATCTTGTCTTTTTTTCATATCGTTATCCTCATTCGTGCCGCCGTATGCAGCACCGTTATGTAACCCCTACTCCGAAATCACTCTCAGAGTAGGTTTGGACACTTATCACACGTATATTATATCATGCAATGTCCGTTTTTTTCAATAGATTCCTCAAAAAGTTTGGAATTGTTTACAATTTCTTTTTTTTCTCGCTGTCCAAACAAATCGGCGGCTCCGGAAGATTTTCAATATCCAGAACCGCCGCATATTTCTCTATTAAGTTGGCAAGTAAATCGGCAAAGCCGCTCCATTCATCCTTTTTTCTGTTATCTATAATGGCGTACCTCCTGCGTTTTGCTGTCACGATGTGTATATGCTCGAATGATCTCCGGCGGGATGCGGTCAAGAATGCCCTTGATGCGCTCATAATCGCTATGCAGCCGCATTTCCTGCAACTTCTTGACGGTGCTTTCTTTCTCGCTCTTTTCCAGAGCGGCGGTCAGCTCGTCATTTTTCTTTTCCAACGCTTTCTGTTTGCCGTCCGCTGTTTTGAAGAACTTTTTGTATTTCTTCATCTGCGTTTCCATAGCGGCAACATCGGGGATATACTTTTCAAGAAACGCCGCAATCTGTGCCGAACGCTCCTTGTAGTTCGTGAACTTCATATCGGAGAGCAGTTCTGCCAGCTTGTCATGCTGCTTGTTCAGACGTGCCATCTGTTTGAATACCCTTGTGGGGATGTGGTCACGCCCGGTCTCGCTGGCACTTTCGCCACGTTCCAGATCGGGATATTTCTTTACCATGTGTTCCCAATACTTGTCCTGCCACTGTGTCAGCTTCTTTTTGTTCCCTAAAATCTCCTTGGCACACAACCTTTTATCCTCCGTCAGAGGTACAAAGCAAAGGTGCATATGGGGCGATTTCTCGTCCAGATGCACCACAGCGGATATGATCGTTTCGGGAGCTTGATTCTGCTTGATGAACTCCAACGCTTCATTGAAGAACTCACGGATTTCAGCTCGTTTCTTTCCCTTGAAAAACTCCGGCGTAGCGGTTATGAGAGCTTCCACCACACGAACGCTGTCCGAGCGTGTGCGGCATCCGGCTTCTGCAATCTGACACTCGGATTCAGCTCTGTACTTCCTTTCGGGCTTGATAAGATGGAAATTCAAGTGTGTACGGGACGGGTCAATGTCTGGATTGCTTGCGTATTTCTCCTTGGTGCGCTCGTTATGAGCTTCAATGCCGCTGATCTCCGGTCCCTTGTATTTCGCAAATCTTAAAATAGCGTACTGTGCATTTGCCATTATTTGCCCCTCCTTTTCTGCCATACGATGTCGTAGCCCAGCACATCGGCAAGCTCCACGACTTCCTTGTATCGGATACTTTCTCTCTGTAGTTTTGCGGACAGATTGGAAACGCTGTCGCTCCATCCGTACTCGTCCGAGAGCAGGTCAACAACTTCCTGCATAGTCATTCCGGTACGGATGATCTGTGCCTTTATTTCGTTGCGTACATTCATATTGATAAAATCCTCCATAAATTTTGTTTGTAATGCGGCGAAAACGGTACGCCCTACGGCATACCCACTTCACCGATTAGTGAAAATCTGCAATCTCTGAAATCCGTTCAGAATTTTGCTTGTGATGTCCTGCCCATATATGACCATATCCCACTTTACTGTTCCGTGTGATTTGCTCTGGAACAGAGAAAATACCTATTGTTCCGTAAACGGATACATTGTTCAGAGAAGCACGATTTCGTGAAATGGTTTTGTTCTGCGGTCAAAATCTTTCCTGTTTTCATTACCATTGATTTTCAATGCCCAAAAACAGGGCATCCGCCAACAGCATTGAAAAATAATAGTGAAACGGACTGAAAAGTACGTGTACCAAGTGTACTTGCTGTACGTGGTACACTTGGTACGGATGGTACACGTATTTTCGGGTCAATATCATTTTTACAGAAATGGTCTTTGCAGAAGCTCGATGCCGACAAATCCTCTGGCATACCTCCCGCCGCCGATATTGACCTTATTGGTGTACTCGATGTTGTACCGACTCTCATTCTGTTTGAGAAACGAGCAGAAACTCTTTTTGGGAAAGGCTGCTCAAAGCGTTATCATCACACCACAGCTTGTAAACGGCGTACAGGTCTTTGGAGCTGACCTCATAATCTGCCTTGAAGCGGATATACCCCTCGGAGCTTAAAAACTCGATGATGTTGTTTCCGTCCGATACGGCAGCGTCCATGTTGTCCTGTGCCGACTGGCTGACCGTAAACTTGTAATCGTTGTCGATCAAACGGTGCAAGCCCTCCAACGCCCACAGGAAGATGCCCTCCGCTTCGGCGCACATCTTTTCAGCGATATAGGGATCGTCCTTTCTGTTCGGGTCTTTCTCCTTGGTGGAGAGGATGATCTGTCTGCGGAAAAACCAACGCTGCGGTCATAGAGAGATTGCAGGACACCGTTACCCAAGCCGATGAAGCGTACATAAAAATCACCTTGATAGCTCTGCTGTCCCTTTTCTCCAAATCCATCGGCAGCTCCGCTGTGATAATCGCCTTGATGTTGTTGGTCTGGGGAGAGCTTCCAGTTTCATATCATCGTCCAGCATCACAAGTTCATGTTCCAAATCTGCACGAGCAAAGGGACTTGTCTCCACCTTTGCGATACTGCCTGTGTTCATGTTGCTGCCAAGCAGCGCACGAAGGACGATACCGATGCGGCTTTTCCCCTCGCCGCCCTTACCGATCAGCAGGAGCATCTTCTGTCCCTTGGTGGAGGGATAAAGCAATATCCCATAAACTCCTGCAAGGTCAGAATGGGTTGCGGCAGAAATCCTTTTCGGGACTGAATGTGCCGTTCAGATAGTACGTGCCGTTCGCCACATGGATACGGTCTTGGTACAGAGATAGCTTTGCGGTGCAGCACTCCATACGCATGACATCCAGCAGATTGGTGACTTTCTTTGCAACGCCGCTGGTCACATAATACTTGATGCGGTCATAGATGACCTTTTTCAAGCGGTTTTCATCGTGTACTCTGCCATTGACCGTGAAAAAAGCATCGTTCACCGTGACCATCGGATAATCACGGAGAAATTCTTCACAGAATACAGTTTCATTGATTTTCTTTCCGTCAAACCACGCCGGACACTCAAAGGGCGAGGTCTGCATCATTTCTTCGCTCATGGCGCATATCCTCCTTTTTTTCTTTCTTGTGGTGTAGTCCTGTAGGAACGTGATCTTGCCATTTTTCATCAGCTCGTCCACCACGGCAACACGTTCTTCCAGATCACCTACGGTCAAAATATCTGCCAGATATTCGATATAATCAATCATCTGGCAGGCTTCCACAAAGCGATCATCCAGAGCATCATCCGGCGTTTTCGGTGCATACCACACTTTCCAATCTTCCAGCAGATGCAAATAATCCGTCAGCACTCGGAAGCACAGCATTTCGTCCTCCCGGAACTGACGGATATAGGGATGCTTTAACTTGTGGGGAACTGCCACAGGCTGTCCCGGCTCGGTGCTGATACCGAAGTCCGCAGCCAGTCTTTGCGCCGCTTCGTAGCTGCTCAGATCAAAGAGCCTTGCCACGAAGTCGATCACATCCCCCCTTGGCTCCGCAGCCGAAGCAGAAGAAATATTCCTCGTTCAGCTTCAAGCTCGGATGCCTGTCATTGTGGAACGGGCAGCAAGCCATGCCGTTGCGGCTCACTTTCAGCCCGTAGTGTTCGGCGGATTGCTTTACGCTGATTGCCGCCTTGATGCTTTCATAAATGTTCATCGCATTCCTCCATAAATTTTTTTCTCGACGATTTTGTTCGTCTGCTTGAATATACGGAGAAAATGTCTATAGACCGAAAAATCACGCACAAATGCAGGAAAACAAAAAGCCGCCCTGCAATTTTGCAAAAATGCAAAACACAGGACGGCGATTGTTCACAGTTATGATATTGATTTTATTCCACTTGTGGTATATAATATAAAGAAGTACAGGAATGGAGGATAATACCGATGAAATATCTTTCTACCTTTGAGGTTGCCGAAAAATGGGGAATTTCCCACCGCCGTGTCGGTATCCTCTGCAATGAAAACCGCATCCCCGGCGCACAGAGGGCAGGTGGACGTTGGATTATCCCCGAAAATGCAGAGAAGCCCGCCGATGCAAGAGTCAAGAGCGGAAAATATATCAAGTCAAAAAACCAAAAGATTGATGCCAATAGGAAAGGGGGCGCAGAGCATGGAGCGCAAATACTTATCCGGCAACATCAGAGAGCGTTTGCAGGATTTGATGAAAGAACGTAAGATCACGCAGAGTGAGCTTGCCGCAAAAATTGGAATGGATGTCAGCACACTCAGCAGATTTATCAGCAATGCAACAGGCAAACTCGGTGACGAGAATATCAAAAAAGATCGCAAAGGAATTTGAGGTATCCACCGACTTCCTGCTCGGCGTTACCGATATTCCCGACCGCATGAATTACGATATAGCCGAACTCGGCTTGTCGGTACAGGCGGCAAAAAATCTCTACACAGGAAAGGTCAATGCTGAGGTTGTCAATCGCTTACTGGAAAACAAAAACTTCGCCGCAATGACCAATATGATCGCACATTATTTTGATGATACCCTTGCTGCCGGATATGCCGCACAGAATCAGATGTATGCCACATTGAGTGCGCTGTTGATGGGAGAAGCAAAGCAGCATCCCGAAGATAGAGAAGCCATTACAGAAGCCGCAAAGACTGTCAGCGTTTCAAGGATGCCGATGTATCAAGCTGATCTTACTGCTATTCAGAACACTTTTATGAATGTGTTGAAAGAAATCAAGAAGGAGATCGGCTCCAATGTCTCAGACGCACAAGCCATGAGCAAAGAAGCGGCACAGCATATGTACGCAGAGCTGACAAAGGGGCAGGATGTGACAAAGCCGAATATCACGCCCGAAATGGTTGCCGAAGCGATCACGGGCAGCGTCAGCGGCATGGAGGGTGTTGACCCCGAAGCATTAAAACAATTCAATCAGGCATTGATCGGACTGCTCACGGTCAAGCCAACAGAAGATGAACATGACGGCAGTTGATAACGAAAAACTGTGTGCGCTGGCGCAGAACGGGGAACATGGATGCGCTGAACAGTCTTGTGGAAAACAATCTGCGTTTTATCAAAATGACGGCGCATGAAATATGGAGCGCACAGATAGAAGTCAATCGGGCACTCGGTGTTACCTTTGACGATCTTGTGCAGGAAGGCTGTCTGGGACTGATGGGATGCGTGGAGAAATTCAATCCCGATGGCGGCAACAAATTTCTGACTTACGCAGCTCCGGCAATTCGCAATTCCATGATCGACTACATCCGAAGTCAGAGTACATCCTTTGAAGCAAAGCACATGGGCGAGATCGTCAGTCTGGATGAGGTGACGAAATTTGAAAATCGGGATCGTCATGCCTTTGTCCCCGATTCCAATATGACCAATCCCGCACAGATTTATATTGCAAAGGAAACGCACGAAGAACTTCACGCCGCCCTTGATGCAATCAGCAATCGAGAGCGTGAATATCTGTTGTACCGTTTCGGATTTGAGGACAATATAGAGCATCCTTTGACGGAGACAGCGGAGCATTTCTTCCTGTCAGAGAGCAGAGCGAAATCCACGGAGAGGCTGGCGTTGGATAACGTATGGTTGGAACTGCCGTGGTGGTTTCACTAACGAGGGGGAACAGACGCTGCGGCGGGTTTTATATACCTCTTGCGCCCCCGTTGTCACAGAAAATCTTTCCGCACAGCTTCAAGATTTCCTATGCCAACTACACACGAACAGGCGGATTTTGCTCTCACAAATGGTACCCACATTGAAAAACTGCGTTTTACCATGTCGGACCTTTTCTCGAAAATGCCACAGCACACGACATTCATTTTTGCAGAGGCTTTGCAAAAATCTCAACCTGTGCCGTGGGGTGCCGAGCAAAAAATTCCGTGTTTGCCAACACAGAAAATTTCCTCGTCACGCTGCTGCGGCAGAAAAACAATAGCGGACTTTTTGTTGATAGTACCTGGTCTGCTATCTCAAAAATATTTTTCAAAAAATTCCAATAAAAGTGTAGTGAACAGCGTGTAACCCCCGGTGTATTAGGGTGAAAGGCCTTGATACAAACGAAAGGAGTGTGATGATATGGATGATAGCAAAATCATAGAGCTTTACATGGAACGTTCCGAACAAGCCATATCTGAAACTTCCAAGAAATACGGAAGATACTGCCACTACATTGCCTACAGCATTCTGCATAACGATGAAGATTCGGAGGAATGTGTCAACGATACATATCTCCGAGCATGGAACTCCATTCCACCTAAACGCCCGAGCAAATTGCAGACGTTTCTTGGAAAAATCACTCGCAATTTATCTTTGAATAAATGGGAAAAGCTCTCTGCTGAAAAGCGTGGTGCGGGACAAACCTCACTAATTCTCGACGAACTATCAGAGTGCATCCCTGCTGAACAAGATGCAGTAAATACTGTTGAGAATATGGTCATCAGAGATGTACTCGACCGTTTCCTTGATGAACTCCCAGCAGAAACAAGAAAAATATTTGTTCGTCGTTATTTTTATATGAGTCCCGTAAAAGAAATTGCAGATGAATATGGCCTTTCTGAAAGCAAAGTGACAGTTACCCTTTTCCGTACAAGAGGTAAACTTAAATTTGTATTGGAGAAAGAAGGTATAACGTTATGAAAAACAAACGTCTTTTAGACATTTTTGGAGAAATTGATGATCGACACATTGCCGAAGCAGCTCCCGTTGCAAAGAAATCTCGAAATAAGCCAATTTGGTTTAGATGGGGTACAATCGCTGCCTGCATGGTCTTAGTCCTGTCCGTTTGCTTCGGTTCCTTTGCGGTTGTTGCTGAAGCAAAGGAATATAAAGCTGCTGTTCAATTCTTTAATGACTATGGTATGTCTACGGAAGGACTTACTCGTGGTGAGATTAAGGAAGTGTATCGTGATATTACAACGAAGTCGTTCACTTATTCTAAGACCGCCGAAGTGATTCGAAACAGTATTTCTTCCGATAATATCGGTGGTTACGAGATTGTTCAAGACAATCCAACACCAGAGGATATTGAAAATCTTTGGAATTATAAAAATTATACCGGTGGTTTTATTGGTGCCACACAAACAGGCGTACACTATAAATACCATTCGGAATACAAAGAAGATGAATCTCTTGGCTTAGAGGTGCACGATAAGAGCTATCTCGAGAAATACGATGGAGATAACTTGCTTTGGAGTGTTTCTATTTCCGATTTTTGGATTGAAGATTATAGCATCGTATCGGATGGTGTAATTGCCTACGGTAGAACCGACACTTGGTCCAGTACTCAAATTTCCCATGCATGGATGGCTAAAATCGACTTAGATGGTAATCTCGTTTGGAAACACATGCTCAATAACGGATTTGACGATGAATACATCGCTTCCGTTTTGGAAAATGCTGATGGCAGCTATGCCGTAATCAGCCGTGGTGATCTGAAATATTTCTGTCTTAGCCAGTATACGGTGGATGGAAAAGAAACCTACTTCCATAAAACCGAAGTAGGTAACTACGGGATTTGGAATGCAGCTCGGTTTGAAGATGGTTACATGGTTCAGCTCGGTAGCTATATGACGAATGAGCACGCAAAAATCGTTAAGGTTGACCGCGAAGGTAATATTACAGAGTCCTTCTCCTATGGCGATGAAGATTCTTACTATTACATTACCGATATGATTGAATATAACGGAAATATCTATTTGTCTGCGTACGCTGTTCCGAGACTTGCTAATGAAGATCAGAGTGCAGGCGGTAGATATGAAATTGCCGGAGTATTGAATTATCTGTTTGATAATAACATCTGGGAAATTTCCAGTGATGAACTGACGCCTATGGTACGGGACAACTACACCGCAATGTTGTTGGTATGTGAGCCTAATGCAGGGAAACCCCAAGAATACTACTCTGTCAACGGGTCTCTTGGTGGAAAGCTTTCTGTGAGTGATACGGGAAATCTACTTTGGGATGTAGAAAGCATTACCTCCACATTCTTCTCTTCCGCAACAAGTTCCTTCACAATTGGCGGCACAAGCTATGTATTCAGATACACTTTTGATACTTCTGGAATGCTGATTAGCCAGGAGAAAACAGGTGAGGTTGTGAATTACAGAAGATAATACAGTTAAAATATGGCTGAAAACACAGCCCGTAGGATTTTGACGTCCTACGGGCTGTTTCCATGTCAGCTATCCATCGGCTTATACTGCGTGACCGCTTTCAGATACTTCTCCGGATCGCCGTTCAGTATCAGATCGGCGTACTCCAACGGCGCATTGTAGATCAGCCAGTCCAACTCTGACCGCTGATACATATTGTCGGCAACCTCGTTCTCCACGGCAATGGTGTCAATGGCAATCATACTGCCGTCGTTGAATTTCAGTTCCACACAAGCGGTATCCATGTTGAACTCACAAGAAATCAAATACGTCATATCCGCCCTCCTTAAATCATGCCGAAGTGCGTCAATGCCTCCTTGATTGCTTTTTCTTTATCTGGCGGGCATTGCGGCTGTTTAGCGTCCTCAGACTTCGGCTTATTGTAGTTCTCACGCTCAATGATACCGCACTTCTGTTTTACCTGTGCGATATACAAGCTGCTGACTTTCAAGCCGCTGTGCTCCAACACATAATCTTTGATTTCTTGGTAGGTGGCTTTCTTTTCCGCATCGGTCAAATCCAGCTCGTCCATATCCAAGTTAATCTCGATATGTTGCTTCGCATTAAGTTTGGACAATAAACATATAGTCTCCACATGCGCGGTGCGGGGGAACATGTCCACCGCCACGGCCTTTTTGAGGGTGTAGCCCCGCCCGGCGAACCGCTTCACGTCCCGGCCCAGCGTGCCGGGGTCGCAGGAGACATAGACCACCCGCTCCGGGCCCATGTCCGCGATGGTGTCCACCACGTCCTCGGCCAGCCCCTTGCGGGGCGGATCCACGCACACCACGTCGGGGCGCACCCCCTCCCCCTCCAGGTAGCGGGCCGCCTCCCCCGCGTCGGCGCAGAGGAAGCGGGCGTTTTCAATGTGGTTGCGCCGGGCGTTGGCGATGGCGTCGTCCACCGCCTGGGGGCACCACCTCGGCCCCCACACCATGCCCGCCTTCCGGGCCATGACCAGGCTGATGGTGCCGATGCCGCAGTAGAGATCCAGCACCGTCTCCGCCCCGGTGAGGCCGGCGAACTCCAGGGCCTTGCCGTAGAGCACCTCGGTCTGGGCCGGGTTGACCTGATAAAAGGAGGGGACGGACAGCCGGAAGGTGAGGCCGCACAGGGTGTCGGACAGGAAGTCCTCCCCCACAGGGTGCGGTAGGAGTCCCCCAGAATCACGTTGTTGTGCTTCTCGTTCACCCCCAGCACGATTCCGGCCAGGTTGGGCTCGGCCCGGCGCAGGGCGCGCACCAGCTCGACCTCCCGGGGACGCCCCGGCCGTTGACCAGCAGGCAGCACAGGCTGCGGCCGGCCCGGTTGGTGCGCACATACACGTGGCGCACCAGGCCGGTGAAGGTGCGCTCATTGTAGGCGGGGATGGAGTACTCCGCCATCCACTCCTTCACGGCCCCCCGCAGGCGGGCGGCCGCCTCCCCCTGGAGCAGGCAGTCGTCCACGTCGATTACGTCATGGCTCCGGGGGCGGTAGAAGCCGATGCGGGGGCCCTTGGCCACCGGGAACTGGGCCTTGTTGCGGTAGCGGTCTACCTGCTCCGCCCCCAGGATGGCGGAGACGTGGATCTCCGCCCCGCCCAGGCGGCGCAGGGCGTCCTCCACCCGGATGCGCTTGGCCTCCAGCTCCTCGGCGTAGTTCATGTGCCGGAACTGGCAGCCTCCGCACTTGGTGTAGTGCAGGCACCGGGGGAAGATACGGGCGGGGGAGGGGTTGACCACCTCCTCCACCCGGCCCCAGAGGGCGCTGCGGCCCACATGGGTGAGGCGCACGTCGCAGGCCTCTCCCCGGATGCCGCCCTGGACAAAGACCACCATCCCGTCCAGCCGGGCCACCCCGGCGCCGTCGCTGGCGTAGCCGTCGATCACCAGGCGGCAGAGCTGCCCCTCCCGGGGCTTGCCGTTATCCATCCGCACTCACGTCCTTCATGGCGTCATAGGTCAGCACCGCAGAGAGCGGGCTGTTCATGGCGGGCAGGGCGCCGCCCTGGAGCCAGAACACATACCCCTCCGCCGTGCAGTAAAAGTTGTCCACCTGCACCGCGGCGGTGATGGCGTCCCGGGTGAGCGTCCCCTGCTCCACCGCCGCGGCCAGCTCGCTCCGCTGGTCCAACAGGGCGTCCACCACCCGCGCCCGTACGGCGTCGGCGTCGGTGAAGAAGTCGGTGAAGTCCAGCTTTTCCCCCATCACGGCGTCAAACTGCTCACTGAGCAGAAAGACGGCGGGGTGGGCCTCCCCCTCGCTGGACACATACAGGTCCCGGCAGACGCTGATCACCTTCTCGTCGGCGTAGGCGATCTGGTAGGTCATCTCCTGGGTGGTAGGGTAGAAGGGGAACCCCGCCGCCTTGGACACGTCGTAGTCGGCCACCGCCATCTCATAGGCCTCCTCTGCCTCCAGGCGTCGGTGTTCTGTATCAGGGAACAACATTATTGTACCATCTGCCTGCCGGGCCGTAAATGGAAAAAAGCAATTTGTAACCTTCCGTATTTTTTTGGTATAATGGACGAATCACAGCGGGAGGCGCGGCGGCCTGGACAACAACTATGGGCCCGGTGCCCTCATCTACGCCCCCTGCGTGCTGGCGCCGCAGGCGCGAAGGAAAACCGCAAAACGCTGGGTTTGTTCATAATTTCCCCTTTTTTATTGACATGGGATATGATATACTAGGAAACTGAATTAGCATCCAAGTCCTGGGAGCCGAGGCGCCGGGGACAGGAACAAGAAAGGTGAACAAGACGCATGGGACTGTTGAAAAAGCTCTTTGGCACCAGCTCCGAGAAGGAGCTCCGCGCCATCAAACCCATCGTGGACAAGATTGAAGCCCTGGACGGGGAGTACTCCAAGCTCACCGACGAGCAGCTCAAGGCCAAGACCCCCGAATTCAAGCAGCGCATCGCCAATGGCGAGAGTCTGGACGACATCCTGCCCGAGGCCTTCGCCGCCTGCCGGGAGGCCGCCTGGCGCGTGCTTGGGATGCGCCCCTACCGGGTGCAGCTCATCGGCGGCATCATCCTGCACCAGGGCCGTATCGCGGAGATGCGCACCGGCGAGGGCAAGACGCTGGTAGCCACTCTGCCCGCCTATCTGAACGCCCTGACGGCCGGGGCGTCCACATCGTCACCGTGAACGACTATCTGGCCAAGCGCGACTCCGAGTGGATGGGCAAGGTCTACCGCTTCCTGGGCCTCACCGTGGGTCTGGTGATCCACGACATCCAGCCCCAAGGACCGCAAGGCCTCCTACGCCGCCGACATCACCTACGGCACCAACGAGTTCGGCTTCGACTACCTGCGGGACAACATGGCCATCTACGCCACCGAGATGGTGCAGCGGGGCCACGCCTTCGCCATCGTGGACGAGGTGGACTCCATCCTCATCGACGAGGCCCGCACCCCCCTCATTATCTCCGGCCAGGGCGACAAGTCCACCCAGCTCTACACCGTGGTGGACGCCTTTGTGGCCAAGCTCAAGGGCCAGCGGGTGGCCAGCGTGGACACCAAGGAGGAGGAGGACCCCGATCTGGACGCCGACTACGTGGTGGACGAGAAGGCCCGCACCGTCACCCTCACCGCCCGGGGCATCGCCAAGGCCGAGCAGCAGTTCCAGGTGGCCAACCTGGCCGATCCGGAAAACACCACCCTGTCCCACCACATCAACCAGGCCATCCGGGCCCGGGGCCTGATGCGCCGGGACATCGACTACGTGGTGAAGGACGGCGAGGTCATCATCGTGGACGAGTTCACCGGCCGCCTCATGTACGGCCGCCGGTACTCCGAGGGCCTGCACCAGGCCATCGAGGCCAAGGAGGGCGTCACTGTGGCCCGGGAGTCCAAGACCCTGGCCACCATCACCTTCCAGAACTACTTCCGCCTGTACGGCAAGCTCTCCGGCATGACCGGCACCGCCATGACCGAGGAGGAGGAGTTCGGCACCATCTACTCCCTGGATATCGTGGAGATCCCCACCAACAAGCCGGTGCAGCGCGTGGATCACCCCGACGTGGTTTACAAGACCGAGGCGGGCAAGTTCCGCGCCATTGTCAACCAGATTGAGGAGTGCCACAAGAAGGGCCAGCCCGTGCTGGTGGGCACCATCTCCATCGAGAAGTCGGAGGAGCTCTCCGCCATGCTCAAGAAGCGGGGCATCAAGCACAACGTGCTCAACGCCAAGTTCCACGAGAAGGAGGCCGAGATCGTCGCCCAGGCCGGCAAGCTGGGCGCGGTCACCGTGGCCACCAACATGGCCGGCCGCGGCACCGATATCATGCTGGGCGGCAACGCCGAGTACCTGGCCAAGGCTGAGCTGCGCAAGGCCGGGCTCTCCGACGAGCTCATCGCCGAGTCCACCGGCTACGCCGACACCGACAACGAGGAGATTCTCAACGCCCGGAAGATGTTCGCTGAGGCGGAGGCCAAATACAAGGACGAGATCAAGGCGGAGGCCGACCAGGTGCGGGCCGCGGGCGGCCTGTTCATCCTGGGCACCGAGCGCCACGAGTCCCGCCGCATCGACAACCAGCTCCGCGGCCGCGCCGGCCGCCAGGGCGACCCGGGCGAGACCCGCTTCTACCTGTCCCTGGAGGACGATATCATGCGCCTGTTCGGCTCCGAGCGGGTCATGGGCATGATGGAGAAGCTGGGCGTGGACGAGGACACCCCCATCGACGCGAAGATCCTCTCCAACGCCATTGAGAACGCCCAGCAGCAGGTGGAGTCCCGCAACTTCCAGACCCGCAAGACCGTACTGGAGTACGACGACGTGATGAACACCCAGCGTAAGGTCATCTACGAGCAGCGCCGCAAGGTGCTGGACGGGGAGAACCTGAAGGAGTCCGTTCAGACCATGCTCTCCACCGTGATTTCCACCGAGGTGCAGGCCCACATGGGTGAGCTCAAGCACATGGACGCCGAGAACTGGCGGGAGGTGTGCGCCCAGTTCCGCGGTCTGTTCCTGCGGCCCGACGAGTTCAAGTTTACCGACGAGGAGCTCCAGCAGTACGACGCCCAGGCCCTCACCGACCTGCTCCAGGAGCGGGCCAGCGACATCTACGCCCGCAAGGAGGCCGAGCTGGGCGAGCCCCTCATGCGCGAGCTGGAGCGGGTGATGATGCTCCGGGTGGTGGACGAGTACTGGATGGACAACATCGACGCCATGCAGGAGCTGCGCCAGGGCATCGGCCTGCGGGCTTACGGCCAGAACGACCCGGTGGTGGCCTACAAGAAGGAAGGCTACGAGATGTTTGAGAGCATGATCGCCCCGAGACCATCCGCCGCATCTTCCCTGGCCCGGGTCCAGGTGGGCGCCACCACCGTCAAGCGGGAGCGGGTGGCCAAGGTCACCGGCGAGAGCGCGGGCAGCGACGGCACCGTTAAGAAGCAGCCCGTCAAGAAGGGCCAGAAGGTGGGCCGCAACGACCCCTGCCCCTGTGGCAGCGGCAAGAAGTACAAGAAGTGCTGCGGCATGCACGAGGACGAGTAAAAGCAGTCTATGGGGTATCCAAAAGCGGAATGTGGCTTCGCTGGCGTTTGACCGGAAGCGCCTCCGGCCCCTAGATACAAAACCGCCGTGCCGCTTTGCGGCACAGCGGTTTTGATACCCCTTCGTGCCCGCGGCGCGGGTCGAGGTGTTTTTCGAAACGCGAGTTTCCGGAAAAACCGATTTCGATTTCCAGATGGAGGAAATCCATGAATATCATCGAGCACAACAAAAATGGCCTGGTGTATCTCACCGCCGACGGCTTTGAGGCCGCCGGCGGTGTGGCACACGGCTTCTCCACCCGCCTGGGCGGGGTATCGGAGGGGATCTACGCCACCCTCAACCTGGGCATGAACCGGGGCGACGCTCCCGACCGGGTACGGGAGAACTACCGCCGCTTCTGCGCCGCCATTGGGGCGGACATGGGGAACATTGTCTGCGCCAGCCAGGTTCACGGTGACACGGTGCGCACCGTCACCGCGGCGGATCTGGGCATCGGCCTGGACGAGCCGGAGCCTTGGCAGGCGGATGGCCTTGTCACCGACATCCCCGGTGTGACGCTGGCGGTCTACTCCGCCGACTGCCTGCCCATCCTGCTCTATGACCCGGTGCGCCGGGTGGTGGGGGCGGTCCACGCCGGCTGGCGGGGCACCGCCCTGGGCATCGCCGCCAAGGCGGTGGAGCGCATGGTGGACTGCTACGGCTGCGACCGGCTGGACATCCTGGCCGCCGTCGGCCCCGGCATCTCCAAGTGCTGCTTCGAGACCCACGAGGACGTGCCCAACGCCATGACTGAGGCCATGGGGGCCGCCGCCCTGTCCTCCATCGAGGTGCTGCCCACCGGCAAGTTCCACGTGGATCTCAAGGGCCTCAACGCCAAGCGGCTGGAGAGCGCCGGGCTGGCCCCCGAACACATCGCTGTCTCCGCCGACTGTACCTGCTGCCTGCCGGAGAAGTACTGGTCCCACCGCTACACCCACGGGGAGCGGGGGAGCCAGGCGGCGATGATCGCAATCGTCTAGGGGGCATCCAATGGCGTCTGAGGAGACTCCGTCTGGACTTCATCGGAAGCGCCACCGGCGCTTCCGACCCCTAGATACGAGCCGGCGTGCCGGCAGGGCCGGCGACTTGGCTCGATACCCCCGGTTTCGCGCCCCGCGGCGCGGGTCGGGGTGTCTTTCCGGGAAATGAATTCCCGGAAAGACTGATTTTCAATTTCGTTTCCCCGCAGGGCGGGGAAAACGCTGTGAGATAAGCAGCTATAAAATATGGATGCTCCATTGCCGTTGTACGCCAATCCAAAATTCCCTCGGAGAGCGGAGGGGGTATCGCGCCGCAGGCGCGTATCTAGGGGGAACTGGTTCCCTCTGGAAGGCGCGTATCCTGCCGCGCAGCGGCAGAGATTTTCCGCAGAAAATCGACGCGCCTTTAGGAAGGAGGCCGAGCCGTTTGCGAAACATTCTAGCCGCCCTGCTGACGGTAGCCCTGTGCCTGGGTCTGGCCGCCTGCGGGCCGGCGCCGGAGCCGGAGCCCACACCCACCCCCACGCCCAGCGTCTCCCCCTCTCCAGAGGCGGCCGAGTTCGCCTTGGCCTGCTACCCGGAGGCCGGGTTCCACCCCATTACCGGCTCCAACCGCACCAACCTGGCCCTGGGGGGCCTGCTGTATGAGGGGCTGTTTGCCCTGGACAGGCAGTTTCAGCCCCAGGAGGCGCTCTGCGCCTCCGCCTCCGTGTCGGCCGACGGCCTCCAGTGGTCCTTTATCCCCCGCAGCGGGGTGACCTTCTCCGACGGCAGCCCCCTGACGGCCGCGGAGATCGCGGCCTCCCTCAACCTGGCCCGCATCAGCCCCTCTACTCCGCCCGCTTCGCCGGCGTGACGGACATCGCCGCCGCCAACGGCATGGTGACCGTCACCCTGAGCCGCGCCAACGGTGCTCTGCCCGCCCTGCTGGACATCCCCATCGTCAAGGAGACGGGAGGCGTCCCCCTGGGTACGGGGCCCTACGTGCTCGCCGGCACGGGGGAGAACCTCGCGCTGGAAGCCCGCTCCGGCTGGTGGCAAGGCAAGGCCCTGCCCCGGGACACCATTCCCCTGCGAGCCATTCAGGAGGCGGACGATCTGATCCATGCCTTTGATACCCGGGACATTGCCCTGGTCTCCACCGACCTGACGGGCACCAATGCCCTGGGTTTTTCTGGTTCCTTTGCTGCGGTGGACTACCCCACCAGCACCATGCTGTATGTGGGCTTCAACACGGCCGACGGCCCCTGCCGGAGCGCCCAGGTGCGGCAGGCCCTGCTGCGGGGCTTTGACCGGGCCGCCGTATCCACCGCCCAGTTCTCCCGCCACGCCCAGCCCGCCGCCCTTCCTGTCTCCCCGCCAGCCCCCTCTACGACGAGGCGCTGGCCCAGACGCTGGACTACGCCCCCCAGGCCATGGAGCCGCTCCTCACCGCTGCCGGCTACACCAGAGCCGACGGGGTATGGCAGAAGAAGGAGGGGCGGCCGCTGGCGCTCACCTTTGTGGCCCCAAACAACAACGCCGACCGGCTGGCCGCGGCGGAGACGCTGGCCGCCAACCTGACCGACGCCGGCCTAGAGGTGGAGCTGCGGGCCCTGGCCTGGGACGATTACCTTCAGGCCCTGACGGCGGGGAGCTTCGACCTGTACCTGGGGAGGTGCGGCTCACCGCCGACTTTGATCTCACCGCCTTCCTGACTCCCGGCGGCGCCCCTCAACTACGGCAAGTATAGCGACGCCGGGGCGCTGAACCGCCTGAGCCCGGGCCGCCGTGGGACAGTGGCGGACGGAGCCGGCCCGGCAGCTCTATGAATATCTGGCCGGGCAGCCCCCCTTCGCGGTCATCTGCTTCAAGAACTGGTCCGTGCTCACCCAGTGGAGCCGGATCGACGGGCTGACGCCCACCCAGCAAAACATATTCCATCAATTTTCCGACTGGAAGATCACATAAGGGAGAGAAAGAGAGTATGGGGAACGTATTTCGCTGTTATGTGGAGAAGAAGCCCGGCTTTGCCGTGGAGGCGGAGCATCTGTTTGGAGAGCTGCGCCACACCCTGGGCCTGACGGGGCTGACCGGCGTGCGGGTGCTGCGCCGCTACGACGTGGAGGGGGTGGACGCGGCGGTCTATGCCGCCGCCCGCACCACCGTGCTCTCTGAGCCGCAGGTGGACGACCTGTGGGATGAGGTCATGCCCGCCCCGGAGGGGGGAGCACACCCTGCTTGCGGTGGAGGCCCTGCCCGGCCAGTACGACCAGCGGCCCACCCTCACCGAGATCCGGGTGGTAGACACCTATTGGTCGGACCACTGCCGCCACACCACCTTCTCCACCCATATCGACCAGGTGGAGATCGCCGATGACAACGTAAAGGCCGCCTACGAGCGGTATCTGGCCGCACGGGTGGAAGTCTACGGCGAGGAAAAGGCCGCCAAGCGGCCTCAGACCCTCATGGACATTGCCACCCTGGGCGCGAAGGTCCTGAAAAAGCGGGGCCTGCTGCCGGAGCTGGACGAGAGCGAGGAGATCAACGCCTGCTCCATCCAGGTGCCCGCCCAGGTGGACGGGAAGGAGCAGGACTGGCTGCTCATGTTCAAGAACGAGACCCACAACCACCCCACCGAGATCGAGCCCTTCGGCGGCGCGGCCACCTGCATCGGCGGGTGCATCCGGGACCCCCTCTCCGGGCGGGTATACGTCCATCAGGCCATGCGGCTCACCGGCTGCGGCGACCCCCGCACCCCGGTGGAGCAGACCCTGGAGGGCAAGCTGCCCCAGCGGAAGATGGCCCAGACCGCCGCGGCGGGCTACTCCTCCTACGGCAACCAGATCGGCCTAGCCACCGGCCATGTGGCGGAGGTGTATCACCCCGGATATATCGCTAAGCGTCTGGAGTGCGGCGCGGTTGTCGGCGCGGCCCCTGCGGAGAACGTCCGCCGGGAGCGGCCCGCCCCCGGGGACGTGGTCATCCTCCTGGGCGGCAGGACCGGCCGGGACGGCATCGGCGGCGCCACCGGCTCCTCCAAGAGCCACAACAAGGCCAGCCTGACACCATGGCCAGCGAGGTGCAGAAGGGCAACGCCCCGGAGGAGCGCAAGCTCCAGCGTCTCTTCCGCGACCCCGCCGTGACCCGTCTCATCAAGCGGTGCAATGACTTCGGCGCCGGCGGCGTCTGCGTTGCTATCGGCGAGCTGGCCGACGGCCTGTCCATCGATCTGGACGCCGTTCGCAAGAAGTATGAGGGTCTGGATGGCACAGAGCTGGCCATCTCCGAGACCCAGGAGCGCATGGCCGTGGTGGTGGCCCCGGCGGACGTGGACGCCCTGCATGGCCGCCGCCGCCAGGGAGAATCTGGAAGCCTACCGGGTGGCCTCGGTCACGGCGGAAGCCCGCATGGTCATGGAGTGGAACGGCCAGACCGTGGCCAGCCTGAGCCGGGACTTCCTCAACACCAACGGCGCTGCCAAGCACGCCGGGGTCCGCGTGGCAGAGAAGGACCGCACCGAGCTGGCAAAGGCCCCGGTTCCAGTCCCTCCGGGAGATGGCCTCCAGCCTGAAATGCGCCTCCCGCCGCGGCCTCACCGAGCGGTTTGACGGCTCCATCGGCGCGGGCAGCGTGCTCATGCCCTTCGGCGGCAGGACACAGCGCACCCCGGCACAGGCTATGGCCGCCGTATTCCCCGTGGAGCCTGAGCAGGAAACGGATCAGGCCAGCGTCATGGCCTGGGGCTGCGACCCCGAGGCCCTGTCCGCCGACCCCTACCAGGGGGCAAAGGACGCGGTCTACGCCTCTGTAGCCAAGCTGGTGGCCGCCGGTGCGGACTACCGGAAGGCCTATCTGACCCTCCAGGAGTTCTTTGAGAAGCTCCGGGATGAGCCCCAGCGCTGGGGCAAGCCCTTCTCCGCCCTGCTGGGGGCCCTGGACGCCCAGTTGGAGCTGGGCTGCGCCGCCATCGGCGGCAAGGACTCCATGTCGGGCACCTTCCACGATCTGGACGTGCCCCCCACGCTGATCTCCTTCGCCATCGCGCCCATCCAGGCGGGTGAGGTGCTCTCCCCCGAGTTCAAGGAGGCGGGGCACCCGGTGTACCTGTTCGTAGGCGACGCCCTGGCCGGAGCACCCTCTGGCGGCCTGGGACAAGCTCCGTGAACTGCACAAGGCCGGGAAAGTGAAGTCCGCGTGGGCGGTGGAGCACGGCTTTGCCGAGGCGGTCATGAACATGTCCTTCGGCAACAAGATCGGCTTTGCCATGGGTTCCGATGTGGACACGAACTGGTACACTCCCTGGCCCCGCTCCATTGTGGCGGAGCTGACCGAGGAGCTCGACTTCCCCCTGGCGATCAGGCTGGGCACCACCACCGCCGAGCCGGTGATCACCATCGGCGGCGACTCCGCCCCCATTGACGAGCTGCTCGCCCTCAACGAGGGGGTGCTGGAGGACGTGTACCCCACCCGGGCGGGGGAGTCCGCCCCGGCGCGCACCCTCTCCTGGGACAAGCGCTCCCCGGCGGTGTGCAAGTCCAAAACCGCCCGGCCCAGGGTGGCCATCCCCGTGTTCCCCGGCACCAACTGCGAGTACGACTCCGCCCGGGCCTGCCTGCGGGCGGGGCTGGCGGCCGGCGAGATCTGGTGGTTGAACAACCTTCCGCTCACCGACGGCGACCAAGGCCGACGGCCCTCCATCTGAGTCCGCTGGGCCTGGGCCTACGGGAGGGCCATGGAAGGCCATCCGCGGAACGGCCCAGATGGTGATGCTGTCCCCGGCGGCTTCTCCGGCGGCGACGAGCCCGACGGCTCGGCCAAGTTCATCTGCCTCCTTCCTGCGCAACCCCCCGGCCACGAGGGACGCCACCATGACGACCTGCTGAAAAACCGGGACGGCCTGATGCTGGGCATCTGCAACGCCAAAGACGAAAAAGAAAACTATCCGCCGTTTCGACGGCGCATTCAAACTCTCGATATGGCACAAATTCCGCCTTGCCGCCGCCCGCCGGAACGGTCATCCCCTCCTCTGAGAAGGACACCGAAGCGGCTTGCTCCGCGGAACTCTTGTCTTTGCCCTCCAACAATATCTTTGCCGCTCTATCAAACGGATTCTTCTTGCGCGCGCGGCTCTGCCACAGGCCAATGATACCCGCACCCATGGCAGCCGCGCCGACAAGCAGCGGCACGAACAGCTCTCGCGGCTCCATCAGACCGGGAACAGCCAGAAAAATGCCGGCCGCCAGACATAACGCACTCATTCCCCTTGTGCGTAGCCTGCTCCTTTTCCGCCCCCGCGCCATAGAGCGGAATCGGTCGGTATGCTTCCATAGCCCGGGAAATCGTTCCCGCGAAACCATTTCCGTCCTTTTTTCGAGCGCCCTGCTCACTTGCGGCAAAAGCTTTTTCGGTATCATACGGGCTGATGTGAAAGATGTAATCTGTATCTGCCATTCGCAAGCCCTCCCTTGCTCTGAGTCTGTGATGAAACCGCTAATCATTCCAAAACCAAACGGAATGGCAGCAAGAAATGCTGTACCGACAGGAGCAGTATAACAGGAGTGTTCCATGCCACAGAGCATATCACGGTAATCGAATGCTGCCACAGCACACATACTATCATATTATCTACCAAATTGCATACAAGAAAAGGACTATTATCCTTTTCACATGACAGTCCTGCCCATTTCTTCGTGCCCCAAGGCATTTATTCTATGCATCCATCTGATATCCATTACGTTCTGCCGGGAAAGCAGCCTCGAA
>VOFI01000106.1_pt1 | contig 58001 bp, 63 predicted proteins | sample 5384131 | NCBI WGS metagenome assembly VOFI01 (sample SAMN12384728, study PRJNA508395) | human gut metagenome | isolation source: healthy gut H | host: Homo sapiens
ATTCCATGCTGATTAAGATTGAGAAGCAAATCGACCACATGGAGGAACAGAAGCGCAGGCTGAAGGTTCAGGAGCTATCGTTCAATTCCTATTACGAGTTTGCCCTGGAGCGCATTCCGCAAATCACCTCGTTGGAGAAAATCAGTTTCAACATCCGTGACTTCGCAGCCATCCTGAAACAGTTCTACCGGGGCGGCGAACTGGAAGCCACGTTGAACTCCGACTTGGATGTGAACCTCTTTGACGAGCGTTTCATCGTCTTTGAAATTGACAAAATCAAGGATGACCCCGTGCTTTTTCCTATCGTGGTGCTGATTATCATGGATGTGTTCCTGCAAAAGATGCGCATCAAGAAAGGGCGCAAGGCACTGATAATCGAAGAGGCATGGAAAGCGATTGCTTCTCCTACTATGGCGGAGTACATCAAGTACCTTTATAAGACCGTCCGTAAGTTTCACGGCATTGCCGGAGTGGTTACGCAGGAACTGAATGACGTGATTGATTCGCCCATCGTCAAGGAGGCCATCATCAACAACTCCGATGTGAAGATACTGCTCGACCAGACCAAGTTCAAGGACAGGTACGAGGAAATTGCCGCCATCCTGGGATTGACTTCCATCCAGCGACAACAGATTTTTACCATCAATGCCCTGAACAACCGGGAAGGACGCAGCTACTTCAAGGAGGTGTGGATTTGCCGGGGACAGCACTCGGATGTGTACGGCGTGGAGGAAGCACCGGAATGCTACTGGGCTTATACAACGGAACGAACCGAGAAGGAAGCCTTGAAGATTTATCTCGCTTTCTACGGCACCATGCAGGAAGCGATAACCCATATTGAGGCAGACCGGAAAAAGGACGGAAGTCCCAAGTATCTCGAATTTGCAAGAAAAGTCAACCATCATCAAAAAGTAATGTCATCATGGTAAAGTCAAAGTTCATAAAGCTACGGTTTGTCTTATCAATGTTGTTGCTGGTTATTGCATCCACCCCGATGTATGCAGGCTGGAAGGTGGTCATTGACAAGAACTGCGTCAAGGTGGTTACGTCCAACACCGCCTCACAAAAGCTGATTGAGGATCAGCATAACCAGCGTCTGGACTCCATCACCGCCAAAAAGAAGAAGGTGGAACTCTATTCGGTCAGCATGGCTACCATCAAGGAGCTGTACAAGCTGACGATGGAGAACGTGTCCGGCTTCGGAACGGAAAGCCGCTATTACAAGGAAATCGGCTCCTGCGCCTTTGACATTCTCAAAGACGTGCCGGAGCTTATCAAAACCGTGAACCAAGCCAAGTTCACGAACAAGCTCTATTGCCTTACGGAACTGGGCGGTTTAGTAATGGAAACGCAGCAACTGGTGGGGAACTTCGTGAATATCGTGAACAATGCCAAGGTGCAGAATCCGCTCAAAGGTCAAGGAACAGCCGAGAAGAAGAACGATGGCTATAACCTGCTTGACCGCTATGAGCGGCTGACGCTGGCCAACAGCATCTATACCGGACTGATGGAGATACGCTACAAGGTGGAGGGCATGATGCTGATGGCACAATACGCCACGGTGAATGACCTCTTCTTTGCCATTGACCCGGAGGGCTGGGCGAACATCGTTACCATGAAGAATCAAGTCGGCGGGCTGATTCGGGACTGGAACGGACTGGTCGCAGCCAATTACTAATCCATTCACCTTTATAATATATGAGACACTGGAAAATAACAATAGGCACTGTCGGTTTGATGCTGGCATTGTCCGTCCAAGCATCCGCTGTTGTCGTGCCCAAAGACCTGCCGACCATTGAGGCGTTGATTGCGCTTCACAAGGCGGTGAAGAAGGATGAAGACCAAGCCATGCAGCGTGTTGCCATGAGCTTCGGCGAGCAATCGCTTGTAACCAAGGGGGCAAACAAGTTCAACGAGGTACGCACTACTCTCGACACCCGGCTGGGCAATGCACATTCCTATTTGGTGCTGGCAGGTGCCATCTCGTCAACCGCCAATTCCCTGTACCAGTTGGTCCGGGACTACAAAGGATTTTACCGGGAACACGTTCCAGTCGGTTTCCCAAAAGCCCTTCGTGGCATGGTACTATGCGGATGCCAATGTCGCCATTTCCCGGGAGGTGAAGCACTGCTACAAGCTCTACGCTTCGGTGGCTGCTTCCGGCATCAACCTGATGAAGGCGTCCATGGACGAGAAGCTGAACTTGGTGCTGACACTTAAAAGTACCATCGACAAGGCACGGTACATCATTGACAATGCGAACCTCTACTGCTATCTGGTTACGAGCTGCGGTTGGAAGCCGGATTACATCTGGGAAATCCTGAACTCCACCATCAAGGACGAGATAGCGGACAAGGTCATCAACAAATGGAATCAGGGATATGCAGGTTAGAACCATCATCGCCTGCCTGCTTTGTACGGCATTGGCAGGCATTCCGCTTTCCGCAGATGCCCAGCGGACAAGGAACGACAAGGAGAAACAGCGGCAGTGGACATCCATGGAAAACGGTCCTTGGGACTTCGCTCCGGACTGGTACTATTATTTCCTGCACCAGAAATACTCCGGTGCAGAAATGTACTGGAAATGGGCGGGATTCAAATCCGGCTTCCGGGTGCGTTTCAAAGAGCCGAAGTCCAATGTCAAGCGCATCATGCCGACCCGTGTTACCTCCGAGGAGACACAGCGGCAGAAAGTGAAGAAGGTGGAGGAAGAACGGAAACGGATAGAGGAACTGTACAAGGAAGAGCTGGTAAGGGAAGCCGACCGGAACGTGGACTTGACTTACGCTTTCCTACAAGGACGAGTTCAACCGGATGCAGGACCGTATCACGGACGGTCTGCTTTATTGCATGAAGAAGAGTGGCGGCAAGCTGGAATACCAAGTGAACGAGCTGAGCCGACAGAACGAACTCCTTTGTGCGGACATCGCCTATATCCACAAGACGGGAGTCGGTTATGAACTGGAGAACGCCAAGCGGCAGCAGGCTTACGAGGAAGCCAAGGCGAAAATGGAGGAACTGGTCAACCGAACCGCCCATCTGTGCGCGGTGGCGGCAACCCATTATTGAAATTAAAATGGATAGTGAACAATCAATAAAACGGAATAAGAATTATGAACCTTTTATATACCCTTTTAACCATCGGACTGCCTGCCATTGACGAGAGTCTGGACAAGTTGTTGGTCGCCATGGAGTCTTTTCCAAACGTGGCGGTGCTGGGCGATGCGGTCGGACTGGCACGTGTCATCGGGCTGTGCCTGGCACTTTGCGTAGGCTCTTACGAGTGCTGGATGATGATGCTCGGACGGCGGGGCATGGATGTCATGAAGCTGCTGCGTATCATCGGCATCTCCCTCTGCATCTCTTCTTCGTCATGGATCTGCTCGGCTTTGCAAGTGCCCGGCAAGGGGCTAGAGTCGGCTACCAAGGCGATGGCGCAGTCCAAGAACAAGGAAGTCGCCGCTTTCGAGTTGAAGCTGGCGCAGAAGCAAAGTGAGTATCTGGACCGGCTGAGAGCCGTGCAGGATTCCATCTCCACCGCCAAGCAGATAGCCGCCATCGGTGAGGATGCCGCCTGGTGGGACAAGCTTATCTACAACGTGAGCAATCTAGGCAATACCATCAACAACTATGCGCAGCGTGCCGCCGTCGCTACTGAAACCAAGGTCAGCGAATGGATCAACGATGTCATCCGCTTTGTCGGCGAGTTGATTTTCCAGATGTCCTATTACGGCATCCTTGTGGCGCAGCGGATATTCATGGCAATCCTGATGATATTCTGTCCCATCATGTTCGCCCTTTCCCTTGCGCCGCCGTGGAGTTCGGCATGGAGCCAGTGGATGTCGAAATACCTTTCCCTCTCGTTGTGGGGCTTCGTAACCTATATGTGCCTGTACTATATCGACTTCATTCTGCTGTATAACCTGCAACAGGACTTGGTGGCTTATAACCACCTGTTGCACGGGTCGGTCAACTCCTGGTCGCAAATCGGAGCGTTGGGGCTTCAGGGCATCGGCTCCAACTGCATGTACGCCATGGGAATGCTGGTGGGTGCCTACATCATCCGCTTTGTTCCCGAAGTCGCCTCGTGGCTGATTCCCGGCGGTGTCAGTTCAAGTGCGGCGACTGCGGCAGGCTCTGTGGCAACGGGCATCACATCTACGGCAGGCTCAATGGCTGGAGGTGCGGCTGGCGCAGCGATAGGCGCGGCAGGAACGATGGGAAAATCAATGGTCAAATAACTTAAAAAGAAAGAATATGCTTATAGAATCCCTTGCACAAAAGACAAGACTCGCCATGATGACGGTGTTCGCAACCATAGCCGGTTGCGCCGTCATCTGCGGGTTCACCGTCTGGTGCTGCATCTCGCTGGTCAATCGGGAAAGGCAGCAGATCTATGTCCTTGACGGTGATATCCCGTTCCTTGCGGAACGCGCACAGCTGGAAGCCAACTTCACCATGAGGCGAAGGCGCACATCCAGCTTTTCCACCAGTATTTTTTCAACCTGCCGCCAGACAACGACTATATCAAGTGGACGGTCGGCAAAGCAATGTACATGGCGGACGGAACGGCGTTGAAACAGAAACAGGCGATGGACGAGAACGGCTTTTACTCGGACATTATCTCTTCATCGGCTGTCTGCACCATCATGTGCGACTCCATTCAGTTTGACGAGTACGAGCGGAAGTTTACCTACTACGGTACACAGCTTATCAAGCGCCGCACACGGGACTTGAAACGCTCGATGGTAACGACCGGGTACATCGAATCCGTGCCGAGGACACGGAACAATCCCCACGGGCTGATGATAACGAACTGGAGAACCTTGGAGAACAAGGATTTGGCTTACTAATGTAAAACTCAAACAAAAACGAAATGAAATCAATCAGGAAACACCGTTTACAGACGCATCAGCTGATCCGGTCTTGGCTACAGCCGAAATTAGGTGCGGTTGGTGCAAGGTATCGCCTGACCGCAAGAGTTAGGTGGGCGAATCTATGGGCGAAAAGACATCCCAAGCGAACCTTTGCCTGCGTGACGGGCTCGCTGTTGTTGCTGTTGGTCGGCACTGTCGCTTTGGAACGTGTGCGGACAGACAATACTCAAACAGCCGACATGAATGCCATTGCCAGCATGGAACCGCTCTTCACAGGCTTTCATGCCATTCAAGCCAACAAAAACGTGCATCGGCAGAAACTGTTGGAACTGACTTCCCAAGGGCAGGCTGTCCGGGAAGGACTGGATTCCATGATTGCCATTTCTCATAAGTCCCATGCGGACTCGATGCGCATTATCCAAAGCTACGGGCAACTGGAGCATATTGTCAAATCCCTTAAAAACAATGATAACCCATGATTAAAATCAATTTCAAACAGCCCAAGTATATCTTTCCGATGGTCATCTTTGTCCCGTTGTGCGCCCTGATATACTTTGTGATGCAGACTTTCGGGGGCAGCGGAACGACGGAGAACGTGGTGGCTACCGACCGCATCAACATGGAACTTCCCGAAGCCAATGCCGAGGAAGCCGGAGACAAGATGTATGAGATGGCACGGCGTTTCGGGGACGAGGATGCCTTTACTGCCGTCGGCGGCATCGGTGAAGAGGACAAGGACGAGGAAAAGCTGGAGCATGGCTACAGCGAGGAGGAACTGAACAGTCTGGATGCCGCCGAAGCGGAACGGATCCGTCAGCAGCAGGAACTGGAAGAACTGGAGCATTCTCTGGCTGAGTCCAGAAGGCACATCAATTCACAGGTGTATGGGAACACTTCAGGAAACACTACGGAGGAGTTCGCTCGTGACCTCGAAGAGATACAGCGTCGCAGCTATGAAAGGCAGAAAGCCATCGAGAGCGGACTGGGCTACGGAAATACCGAAGCGGAAGAGGCAGCCAAAAGGCAGTGGGCGGACTCCATCGCCCAAGCCCGGAGAGAAGAGGCGGAACGAAACCGTCCCAATCTGGTCATCAAGTCATCCGATACGAACGCAGGCAAGTTCCATACGGTCGCGGCTTCGGACGATGCGGTGGAAGCCAAGCTGATTCGTGCCATGATTGACCAGACAACCAAAGCAAAGGAAGGTACGCGCCTTCGCTTCAAATTGTTGGATGACGTCACGGTGGATGATACCAGGCTTAAAAAAGGGAACATACCTCTATGGAACTGTAACCGGCTTCGGGCAGCAGCGTGTCCGTGCCAATATCACCAGCATCCTGGTGGGCGACAAGTTCATCAAGGTCAAGCTGTCCGTCTTCGACAATGACGGCATGGAGGGCTTCTATGTGCCGGAATCCTCGTTCCGTGACTTCGTGAAGGATGCCGGAGCCAACACGGTGCAGCAGAATATCAGCTTCGAGTCGGAAGACGGCTATGGATCGGGGATTTCAGGAGAGGCTATCGCCCTGCAAGCCTTGCAGAACATGTACAACTCCGCTACCTCGGCTATATCGTCCGGCATCCGCAAGAACAAGGCGAAAATCAAGTACAATACGATTGTCTATCTGATAAACTCGGATGATGCACGCTAAGATAGAAATAGGTAAACTTTATTACTAATCACAGAGTAAGCAAGATGACAAGTAAGATAGTCATATAGGTTACTTGTCATAAAGTAAACAAATCATCAAATCATAAATATTACCCAATATGAAAGCGAAATTATTTATACTCCTTTTCGGTATTCTCGGTGTTGGTGCGCAGGTCTCCGCCAACGAGAAAATCTATGTGAACAGCGAGGTAACGACCCACATCGTCATGCCGGAAAATATCAAGCTGGTGGACATTTCTACCGCCAAGATTGTAGGCAACCAGTGTACTGATAACATTGTCCATATCAAGCCGTATCTTGAAAGTGATTCTTTGCAGGCGGTTGGCAGTTACAAGGACAATGAGTTGTTGGGCACAATCACATTGATTGGAGAGCGTCATATCGCCCAGTATGACATTCTCTATACGCAGTCTCCCGGCATGGCGGCATCCATCTTTGAAGTGCCGTACAACCATACGCGGTCCTACATCAATCCGGAGGTTTCCATGCCGATGGCGGAAATGGCACGGTATGCGTGGGCGGTCTATAGCAGCGACCGGAAATATAACCAGATAGTAACGAAGGCGCACGGCATGAAGGCGGTGGTCAACAACATCTATGCCGTCGGGGATTATTTCTTCATTGACTATTCGTTGCAGAACAAGACGAAGATATCTTATGACATCGAGGAAATCCGGGTGAAGCTGACGGACAAGAAAGAGACGAAAGCGACCAATTCGCAGACGATTGAGCTGTCTCCAGTCTTTACGCTCAATTCATCCAGGAAGTTCAAGAAGAACTATCGTAACGTGCTGGTGCTGCCCAAGCTAACTTTCCCGGACGAGAAGGTGCTGCGTTTGGAAATCTCGGAGAACCAAATCAGCGGACGGGTGATTGTCCTGACCATCGAATATGAGGACATTCTTCATGCGGATGGATTTGACTCCGACATCTTGAAGGATGCCGCCTACTATCCCTATTATCATATCTCTTATACTGTAAAGCCATGAAGAAGTTCATATTGATTCTCTTGTGTACGGTCGCTTCGGCTGGAGCGTTCGCACAGGACAGCAAACTGACTGTCAACGCAGGTTTCCTGTTCCCCTCCACGTTGAATGCCACCGTCGGCTATGAACGTCCCTTGTCATACGGTCATGCGGTTGAACTCTTTGGCGAGGTGGGCAACCACTGGCGGAAGCCTGATTTCTGGAAGGGTTACTATTGGGACGGCGGCATTGTTTACAAGCACCGTCTGGCTCGTTACAAGAACGGGATGCTCCGTTTCCGCTTCGGTCCGCAGTTCGGGGCGGTGGAAAAGAAATTCTTCCTCGGACTGGAAGGCGGCTTTGAATACGTTTATGTATTCCGCAACGGTTGCGAGTTTGCCATTATCCAAAAGAACAACGTGAACTTCATTCATGGTGATACGTTCCGCAACGGCTTGTTGTTCGGAGTGAAGATACCGTTTTAATCTTTCCTAAAAAGCATACGGATATGGCATTTGAAGAGACCAAGGAACAGCAGCAGATGTACAATTACTTCCGAAGCTGCATCTATATCTTTCTCATTATTGAGATTGTCATGAACCTGCCGATAACGGCGGACAACCGCATCACGCAGTTTATCCTTGACTTGCTGGGGCGATTTAAGGTTTTCAATTCGGTAGCGGGCTGCAAGGTAACGGAACTGGTCTGTATCTGTGTGGTCTGCATCGGTACAAAAGCGAAGAAGGCTTTGAAGTTCAACGTGAAGACGATGGTCATCTATCCGGTACTGGCCGGTCTGACACTAGTAGGGCTTTGTTTTGTATTCCATGGCATGAGTTTCGGAGTCAGCTGGATGGGCTTTCCTGCCAACCGCTTCTGTATGCGGTATGTTCTGTCGTGGGCACCATGCTGGTGCATCAGGGACTGGATGGTATTGCCAAGTATTACAACTACAAGGTGGGTGATGACCGCTTCAACTTTGAGAACGAATCGTTCCAGCAGTCGGAGACTTTGGTAAACAATGACTATTCGGTGAACATACCGATGATATACTACTGGAAGCAGAAGATGCACAAGGGATGGATCAATATCATCAATCCGTTCCGTGGCACGATTGTATTGGGTACGCCGGGTTCGGGTAAGTCTTTCGGCATCATCGACCCGTTTATACGTCAGCATTCCGCCAAAGGGTTTGCCCTGATGGTATATGACTTTAAGTTTCCGACATTGGCAAAGACCTTGTTCTACCAGTATTGCAAGAATCGGAAATCGAACAAACTGCCTGAAAATTGCGGGTTCCGTATCGTGAACTTTACCGATGTGGAGTATTCCAACCGCATCAATCCAATTCAACGGAAGTACATTCCCGACTTGGCGGCTGCCTCCGAAACGGCTGCTACACTCCTTGCCTCCCTGAACAAGGGCGGCGGTGAGAAGAAAGGCGGCTCGGAAGCGTTCTTCACCAACTCTGCGGAAAACTTCCTGGCTGCCATCATCTATTTCTTCGTGAACTTCCATCCGGTCGGGTTCAGAAACGGCAAGAAACTGAAACGGTTCGTTTCACAGGAGGGAAAGAAGTTGGAACTGGTGATAAGGAACTGGGATGACTTCAATGCCATTAACGAGGAAGGGAATGTAGTCCTGGACTTCGTGGATGAAAATGGGAATGATGTTTCTACCGATGAGGACAGGATGTTTGTGGAGCTGAACGGCTTTTCCTACAAAGACCGGACAGGGGAAACGGATAGTCATTGACCGTTGTTGGTATGAGGACGAGGATGGAAACGAGGTGGAACCGGACACCGTAACCGGAGAGTTTTCGGATATGCCGCATGTTCTCTCTTTCTTGGGAAGACCCTACGACCAGGTGTTCAATATCCTGATGCAGGATGACAAGATTGCTTCCCTCATGGCTCCCTTCAAGAGTGCCTATGACAACAAGGCGAATGACCAGCTGGAAGGTATGGTGGGTACGCTGCGTGTCAATGCCGCACGGTTGGTATCTCCTGAAGCTTATTGGGTGTTTACGGGGGATGATTTCGATTTGAAGATTTCCGACTAGGGAAAATCCGAGCTACTTGGTGATTGCCAATGACCCGGAAAAGGAACAGGCTATCGGCTCGTTGAACGCTTTGGTGCTGAACCGTCTGATTACCCGTGTCAACTCCAAGGGTAACATTCCGGTAAGCATCATCGTGGATGAGCTGCCGACTTTGTACTTCCACAAGATAGACCGCTTGATTGGTACGGCTCGCTCCAACAAGGTGGCGGTAACGCTCGGTTTTCAGGAGCTTCCGCAGCTGGAGGCGGACTACGGCAAGGTCGGTATGCAGAAGATTATCACCACCTGCGGTAATATCTTCATGGGTGCGGCACGAAACAAGGAGACGCTGGAGTGGGCACAGAATGATGTGTTCGGCAAGGCGAAGCAGACTTCCCGGTCTATCTCCATCAACGACCACAAGGTATCGACCACTATCTCCGAAAAGATGGACTACCTTGTTCCGGCGGCGAAGATTGCGGATATGGCGACCGGTTGGCTGGCTGGACAGGCGGCACGTGACTTTACGGCTACCGATGACAGTATGCTTGACCATTTTGACATCGAGCAGTCGGAGGAGTTCAAGACCACCAAGTATTTCTGCAAGACGCACTTTGACATGAAGAAGATAAAGGAAGAGGAAGAACACTATGTGCCGCTTCCCAAAATCTATGAGTTCAAGAATGACCGGGAGAAGGAAATCATGCTGAACCGTAACTTCAAACGGGTCAATCAGGAGATTGAGGATATGATCAAGGAACTGTTGGGTATGAGTTAAACCTTATTGTTAATGGCATCCATACATTCAGGATATAGAAAGGCTATCAATTTACCCCATTTGAGTGGTAGTGCATTGAAGGTCATCGCCATCATTTCGATGGTCGTTGACCATTGTGCCTACTACTTGATGGAGCACGACACGCTCCTTTACGAGGGCATGCGCTGCTTTGGGCGCATCGCTTTTCCGGTATTTGCGTTCTTGGTAGCGGAAGGGTTTAGATATACTCGAAACCGGATGAGATATTTTTTACAACTTCTATTCTTTGCGGTAATAAGTGAAGTTCCGTGGTATCTGTTGAATGGTGCGGATGGAACGCATAACGTGATGTTCACATTAGCTTTGGGTGTAGTGGCTTTGGCTGCCTTTGAGAAATTGAAAAAGGATGGCACATTGTGTTGTTGTGTCATCCTTCTTATAGCCTTCATTGCCACTTGGTCAGAAGTTGATTATGAGTGGCGAGGGATTCTTGTTATTGTTGTTTTCTATTTGTTTGGAGTATCTGATAAAATTTCTTTTCCCTTCAGTAAAATGATGCAGTTACTCTGCGCCTTTCCATTGATGACGTACTATGGCGCATGGGGAGCATTATTAGTATGCTTTATATTATTCTTGTATAATGGGGTAAGGGGATTTATAAATGGCTCAGTCGCTAAATATGGATTTTATGTGTTTTATCCTTTGCACTTATTTATAATATTTGCCATAACTAAAAAGATGGTGTAAAAGCTATCGCATTTTTGCATTATTGTATAAGTAAATATCACTTGTTACTTCTTTTCAACATAGATTTTGCTAATATCTCAAAAGGTGTTATTAGGGAGGTTTTTGCAAACAAACTCATACCTAAAACTGATAATCCTAAAAGTCCTAAGGGAAGAATCGGTCCCATTACAGCTGCAGCAGTTGCTATAGATGCTGCAAAAGGTTGTTTCTTTGATGTCAGTTTATTCCATGAGGTCGAATAGGCAGAACCAGTAAATTTTAAATTGCTTGTCATCATCTGAATCACCATTGCTTTAAAGAAAGCAAAAGTAGATTCATAATCAACAATTCTCGTTTTTACTATCTCATTTACATATTTTTCTTCAATATCGTAGAAAAGCATGATTGCACTTTCTCCAGATTCCTTTGCCATTAGCGATTTTGACATAACACATACATCTTCGCTCTTTAATTCTTTTTCTATAAATGTTGCTGCAACCTTTTTTGCTAACTCAAATCGCTTTTCGTACATTTCGATATTAAGATCAAGAATACTAAGTAGACTTTCTAGTGATTTTTGATTCAAAGTACTTGAGCCATTGAAGAATAAACTGATTTGAGCAGTTGTTAATCCTGCCTTATCAGCAAGTTCCTTTTGGGTTAATCCCAAAAGGTTCATACGTTTTTTTATTATCTGTTCAATCATTAATGTAACGTTTTTTAGCCTGTTCGTAATCTGAGATAATTCTATCGCTGACATAAATCAAACGTTCTGAAGATTTATCTATAAATTGATATTTTGCTTCTTTGATTAGTAATTCAGAAAAACGGCACCACTCAGGATAGTTTATTGCACATGGATTTTCTGTCACACCAACTTTTACAGCATTCATTGCGCAAAAAATGCCATGGGATAAACACAACATGGTATCTAGTTTAGGATTTCTTTTTCTCCCAATAAATAAAGGTGTAGATTTCAATATCGGATTGCCATTAATTGTGCTTTTTATCCACCATGCTGCCCTAACTAAAATTTCTATAAACATGGTAGGTATTGACATGGCACAGAAATGTTGGAAATCATAACCTTGATAGTACATACCTTGTACAACTTCCGCAATTGATAACTTTTCTTTACCAATTTCTCCAAACTGTAGAGTGTTGAAGAAAGACATTAACGGCACAGGTAGCCCCATAGAGGTATTAACATCTGTTGTTAGGTGTACCCACACTTTTTTTATAGCATCAAGAATTTGATATGATTTTCTTTCTGCATAAATTTTCATTTCTTGCGAAGTTAGAATTCCTGTTTTACTAATGGTGGTCATCTTTCCATTCAGAATATCATATACTCCGACAATGAAACCTAATAAAGGGTCATGACCAAGGCTCAATAATCGATGGTAATAAGTAGATAAACCATCTACTTCAACATTTGGAGCATCGTGAAGATTACGATTATCCTGTGCGTCAAAAGGAACTTTGGCTCCTTTTGTCCGTGATAATCTTTCCATAACTTCGGGTGGGTATTTTTTGTCAAACCAAGCTCGGATTTTGCCATCTAAATATCCGCCTTTTACACCAGATTTTGTCGGGTGAGGAATCCCGATCATAAAAGTGTCAATAATACCACCTAATGTGCCAGCTATTGAACATATAGCGTAATCTTGATTGTCAAGATTGTGAATCCGATTATAATCATCTTCATATCTTTGAACATTCAGATTTGCTTTTAATTCAATATGTGCACGCTTAGCTTTACGCTCTGCACGAAGAAGGAGTAGTTCTTCTTCAAATGCACTTTGAGGAGTTTTTGTTTCCATATGTTTTATTGTTTACGCTTACAATGTTCTCTAGCTAACTCAGACATCAAGTCCTCATTTTCGACAATCAGGTACGAATTATCTTTATTTGATTTATCGACCGCCTTCTCTAGTTTACGTTTATCTTTGAAAAGGCTGACAGCTGCTAAGCCAGATATAATATTCGTTACTATTAATACGGCTACACCTTTACTTATTTGTATTCTCATATTCTTTTTTTTATTTAATGGCACAAAGATATTGGTATTTATTTATGTAATCAAAACATTTTGAGTAAAAAAATAACAGAAAAATTATTGATATATATAATTTTAAATAGATTAAATTAGTCTTATAGCAACTTAAATAACTGTTTGTTAAGGTGTTACATTTAATAGAATGTCATATCTATGAATACTAGTTGCATTATAGAGTTAATCTTAGTAATTTGTATGCGGTTTACTAATGAATTCCTTGTAGTATACGTAAGACTCCAATTAGCTTCCGAATGTAGTTGTAGTCTTCCGCATACCCTATATCTCTGAGCCACAACAAATAATTCCCTCCCTTGTACTTATACTGTACCTTCGTACCTTGACTGACTCCGTCCAATGGTCGAACTCATAATAGGTCTTCGTTTGGGGATTCGTCAGCCCGAAGAGATTATGCCTGTGGCGGCATAACGGAGAACGGAACCATCCCGTTTCCAAAATAGCCTGAGCCAGCACGATTTTCGGATAAAGGATGCCATTGCGCTTGATTTCCTTGTAAAGGTTGGGGATGGTCAGTTCGGGAAGACTGTCATTTAACTTTTTCCCTGTTGTTATTGGGGACATCCTTTTGTTACCTTTCCGGTCGGATAGACGCCTGTCGTTTGGAAGTGCCGGAGCAATGAGAACGGTATCATTTCCTGCCGTTTTCGTTGTTCCGATTGCTCTTTCCTGCTTATATACCGCATCAACAGCCGTTTTCTTTACCGAAGCCGGATTGATTTCCGTCTCCCTGGTTATCGTATAGAACTGGGCGGATGCCGTAACAGGCAGAAGCATCGTGATGATTACTGTCAGAATAGTGTTGCGCATTTCTATTTCAAAGGATTACTGCCAATAAATTTGCGACAATCAAACGGTCGCGACCGCAAAATTAACAGTAAAACAATGGAATATGGAATTACACAACAAAAATCAGTCCGAGCTGCTTCCTTACGAGAAGCTGGCACTGTTGGGCATCGACCGGGAAAAAGGCGGACAGCCTGCCCCAAGAGGTCAAGGAAAAGCTGGTTTCCGGTGAGGTAACACCGCTTATGCAGGTGTCGATAAGTGCCCGAAACGGTAACTTAATCACGTTGCCGCTCAAATTGCAGATGACAGCCGACAAGGACGGCAATCCCGCCCTTATAGCTTATCCGGTCCGGGCGGTACTTGAAACGGAACGGAACAAGGTGCTTCGCCTGACGGAACAGGAAGCGGAACGGTTAGGCAAAGGCGAAATACTTCAAAAAGCCGTGGAGGTCAATGGTGAGAAGACACAGCAGTACCTGCAACTCGACCCAGAAACGAAATCGGTCATCCATCGCAAGGTGACGGATGTCCGGCTGGAGCAGAAACTGAAAGACATGGAAAAAGTCAACGACATCGAGCTGGGCACACAGCAGAAGCAGCAGGTACGAGAGGGAAAGCCCGTTGAACTGAACGTAGGCGGCGAGAAGGTTGCCGTAGGGGTTGACCTCAAAGAACCGCAAGGGTTCAAGGTGATACAGGGCGACCTGAAGGAATGGGAAAGACAGCAAAAACTGCGCTATGATGACCAACATCCCGAATACCTCGGTCTTGTAATGACCGACAAGAACCGTTGGGAATACCAGCAGGTCGTGGACTGGCAATCCCATGAGCGTGCCATCCGGCTGGCTCCCTCCCGGAAGGAATCCAAAGGTCTTACCCTCTAATCCCTTTTCCTATGAACCGACAGAAAAATACAGAAAAGCCGGACGCTTTTCTCAAACAGTTCGATGACCTGAAAAAGAAACATCCCGATGCGTTGCTTCTTTTCAGGCGCAATGACTTTTATGAGATTTACGGGGAGGATGCGGTCAAGGCTGCCGCCATACTTGCAACGGAAATCACCAACCGGATTATTCCGGGAGAAAAGGCATCCTTGAAAATGACCTACTTTCCTTTCACCGAACTTGACCGCAACCTGCCCAAACTGATCCGTACCGGAGCAAGGGTCGCCATCTGTGATGCGCTGGAAACTCCAAGGCAACAGAAAGCCGGACAGGAAACGGAACGCAAGGCGAAAGCTAACGAATCCCTCATTTCAAATCATACAGATATGACCAAAAAGAAAAAGGAACAGGGCTTGCAGGAAGAGCCTTCCAAGACAGTGAAGAACGCTGCCGGGGAGAAACCTGCCAAGGAGAAGAAAGCCAAAGTAAAGACGGAGGACAAAAGTGAACAGAAAGCCGAGTCCAAGCAGGGACGGATGCCGAGAGAGCCGCAGATGGTGACGGCAAACGGCGAAAAAGTAACTCACGGTCATGCGTACCAGAGCAAGGCAAACTCGGAAGAGTGGTACTTCACCGCCAAGATAGACGGCAAGCAGTTGAAGCCCCAGCGGATGGATGCAGCCGACCTTGCCGCCTTCCAGAAGAAGGAAATGACAGTACCACAATTGATGGAACGCTATTATCCTACCAAACTCCTGCCCAAGGTGCCGGAAGAATCGTTCCGGATGCCCCAGTCCATAGCCGGACCGGAAGGACGCATCACCGTGGAGAAGTTCAACGTGTACAAGGAGAAGGATGAACAGCGACCCGATTACGGGAAGTACAAGTTTTACGCTCAGGTCGGCGACACCAAGATGTCCGCCGTGGCTTCCCGTCAGGGCTTGAACGCTTACTTCGACCGGGTCATGACACCGGAGAAACTGGTGGAAAGGAACTTCGGTGAACGGCTGCACCTGAAATCCGCCTACGAGAAATACCAACTGCCGGAAGGTGTCGATTCCAAGGATGTCCGCGTGGCGAAAGACCGTTCCGACAACAAGTGGAAGGTATCGGTGGATATGGGCGACAAGGGAAAGACCTCCCGGCATGAAATCTCCTTTGATGACGGCTATTCCCTTTTCAAGACCAAGACGGCTACCCGGGAACAGATAGCCGCCAAGTACCTGAACACGGAAATCACGGGCTTGCTTTCTGCTCAGACCGCCAAGCTGGACAAGACCGCTTCCATGAAAATGTAAAGTGTCAATCTCATAACTAATAATAAAAAAAAACAACAACTGATATGTCAGCAACAATGAATCATGAGGAGTTGGTGGAACTCCTTCAGGAAGGAAAAATAGGCTACCTCCGCTTTGTGACGGAGGGCGAGAATGCGCAGGATTATCTGGACTGGTGCCGGTCGCACGGTACAGATCCGTCAGACGAGTCCGCAGAGTTTTATATCGAACAGACGGACATCGAGCAGATGGACCGTCAGGTAATGGATGACGAGGATTATGGCATTTGGAACTAATTCCGGCAATGCAGGACAGGCGGCTTTGGACAAGTTCGCCGAAATGATGATTGAGCGCATGGAGCGGATGAAGGCTTCCGACTGGAAGAAGGGCTGGATTGGCGGCGCGTCGGGCTTTGCGGGACTGCCGCAGAATGTCGGCGGACGCAATTATTCCGGTTCCAACTCTTTCTTCCTCCAACTACATACCTTTGACAAGGGTTACGACCTTCCCGTTTACCTGACCTTCAAGCAGGCACACAATCTGAAAGCGCATGTCCTCAAAGGCGAGAAAGCCTTTCCGGTGGCTTATTGGGACATGATAGTCAAGGACAAATACGGGCAGAAGATTAGTTCGGACGAGTACCGTGCCATGAGCAAGGAGGAGAAGAAGGACTTGGAGGTCATTCCGTTTGTCAAGTCGTTCCCGGTCTATAACGTGGCGCAGACCAATCTGGCGGAAGTGCAGCCCGAGCGGATGCAGAAGTTGGTGGAGAAGTTCAAGGTGCCGGAGCTTCGCGATACCGAAGGAATGTATGCCCATGCCGCCATCGACCGCATGGTACAAGTGCAGGGATGGCTCTGTCCGATACAGGCGGACAAGCGTGAGGACGGAGCTTTCTATTCTCCCTTAAAGGACCGGATTGTTGTTCCCATGAAGGCGCAGTTCAACATCGGGAACACGCCGGAGGAAACCTTTCGTGGCGGCATGGAGTATTATTCCACCTTGCTGCACGAGATGACACACTCGACCATGACCCCGGAACAGCTGAACCGTGAGATGGGCGGTCGCTTCGGAGACCCGAAATACGCGAAGGAGGAACTGGTAGCCGAACTCACGGCCGCCATGATCAGCCACTCGATGGGCTTTGACTCCAAGGTAACGGACAACTCAGCCGCTTATTTGGACTCCTGGATTGGAGCACTCCGGAAGGAACCGAAATTCATTGTCTCCGTCATGGCGGACGTGAACAAGGCTTCGGACCTGATTCTCGACCATGTGGACAGGCAGCGTTTGGCTCTTGGCGAACAGCCGTACCTTGCCAAGAACGACCCTTTCACTCCGCTGGACGCCGGAGAGGAAGTCCCGTTCAAGAATGCCGCCATCGTGAAGACCCGCTCCGGCGACTATGCCATCCGCGCCTCTTATGACGGGGTGGAACTGGGATTGAAGAAGGTGTCGAAAGATACCGCCAAGACTTACTTCCAGCTTACGGACCTGAAGGACAAGACAGCTTTCCTGACCATGACGGCGCATAAGACCTACGAGCCAGAGCTGGCAGTTATGCGGCGGACGCAAAAGACAAGTGTAGGATTGGGATTATAACAAATCGGATTGCTTATGACGGATTACAAGGTAAACTTCAAGGAACTGAAATCGCGTGTGGGAGTGGATGATGTCGCATACGCATTGGGCTACCGGCTGGACCGGAAAGCCGGTGTAGGACGCTATATCGAGCTGGTGCTTGGCGAGGACGGCAACAGGCGTGATACGATTGTCGTCAGCCATCCACATGACAAGGCGGCACAGACCTTTTTCCGCAGGGACGGTTCCAAGGGCGATGTGGTTACGTTAATCCGGGAAAACCTCGATTCTTTTCTGGTATCGGGCAAGGACGATTGGCAGAAGATCGCCAAGGTCATGGCGCGCTTTGCCAATATGCCCGAGCCTGAATACCGGGAAGACCTTGAATACATGAAGTCCGTCAAGCTGGACGCCGTCTTTGACGAGTCGAGGTACGAGGTCAAACCGATAGTGAAGGACAAGATGCCGGGACTCTTCTCCCTGCGCGGCATCTCGGATGAGACGGTCAGGGAACTGGCTTCCTTCCTTGTCTTGATACGCGACCGGAGAAACGGGAAGTTTGACGGCTACAACATCGGCTTTCCCTATACGGACGAGCATGGCGACAAGGTGAAAGGCTACGAGATACGGGGACACGGCAGTTACAAGTCCAAGGCGGCGGGCACGGACTCTTCCGCTTCGGCATGGGTGGCTGACCTGTCGGGTGGCAATCGTGAGGTGGTCAGAAATGTGTTCTTCTGCGAGTCGGCTCTTGACGCGATGGCTTTCTACCAGATGAACAAACTCCGGCTGAACCGGGATGCCGCATTGGTTTCCCTTGGAGGCACGTTCTCGGACAGGCAGATAACCGGTGTCATGGCACGTTTCCCGAACGCCCGTGCTTTCGACTGCTTTGACAACGACCTGGCAGGGCGCATCTATGGATTGCGCATGATGGCTTTACTGGAAGGAATTCCGATGAAGATAAGCAAAACGGAGAACGCTCTTCGGGTGGAAGCCAAGGGCAAGTCCTTTGACTTGAACCCGGAACGTTCTTTGCCAGCACAGCTCAGCGAGCACTTAGGCATACGCTACCGGATGGGACAATGGCTGCCTCCCAAAGCATTCAAGGACTGGAACGACTGCCTGATGAACAAGCCGATGGAACCGATAGTTTCTCCCAGCAAGCAAGACCGTGAACAGAATCTGACCGGGCGCAGAAACGCAGGTCTCAAAATTTAAGGAATGATGAAATCAAGAACAATTCAAAGGAAATGGGTGGTACTGGGTTTAATCGGATGCTTGTTGTCCGGCAACCCAGTCCTTGCCCAACAGACAGACCCGACCTTGACGGCGGCTGTCCTTGCCCAGACCGCAGAGCTGAAAAGCATCCACAAGAAGCGCAAGAAGACACAGGAGCAGATCATTGCCGCAGAAGCGGCTGTAACTGTGGCTCTTGACCGTGTACACAGTGTGGAGAACAAGATGCTGGAGTACCTTTCCAATGCCCAAGGCGCGATGCAGAACCTGTATCAAATCAAACGTGCAGGGGAACTGGTAGCGAAGGAAATCCCTCAGAACTGCAACCTGCTCCGGAAATCCATCGACGGCAACCTCAAAGGTACTGCCATTGCCGCCATCGTTTCGGACGAGCTGACGGATGCCGCCACGCAGATGGCGGCTCTCTATCCGTTCATGAAGCAGCTGGTAACTTCGGGCAGCTATGACGTAGCCGGTGCTGACGGAAAGGACGAGAAGCACAAGGTGAACCTGTTGAACTCTTCGGAGCGTTACTACATCGCCAATGAGGTGGTAACCCGTTTGGAGACCATCAACACCGACCTCTTCCTGCTGGCATGGCAAGTACGCACGTTGTCCTGGAACGACCTCTGGTTTTCCCTTGACCCCGAGGGATGGGCAAACGTGATGTCCGGCAAGAACATCATCGGGGGAATCGTGGCGGAATGGAAACAGGGCTACTTGCTGAAATGGTAAACTTTTCTACTTGTAACATTCTCATCCAATCACATAATTGTATAATCACATAGTAATAAAGTAATATGGAAACAGAAAAGAAAATCATAGGTCGCTGCCCCTTTTGTGGCGGTAACGTGGTGAAAACCTGCAAGGGATATCGCTGCGAGCACAACTTGGGTGAACAGCCTTCCTGCGTGTTGAACATCAACGGCATTATCGGCAACCGCAAGATGAATGACGAGGAGATTGCCGAGTTGTTGGAAAAGCGTTGCATCCTTTTGGACGGTTTTGCCACCAAAGAGGGCAAGACTTTTCCTACAGTATTGGAACTGGCGGATGACGGCAATATCCTGATGCAGCCGGTCATCGGCAAGTGTCCGCATTGCGGTGGGGACATCCGTGTGGGAAGCCGGGCGTTCAACTGCTCCAACTACAGCAATCAGGCTGCGCCTTGTTCCTTTGCCATCTGGCGCAACATCGGCGGGCACCAGCTGACACTGGCGGAAGCCAAGGAACTTTGCGAGAAGCATATCACTTCCGGTGAGTTGGAAATGTACCGTGATGACGGCTCGATCTACCGCAAGCGGCTCGGTGTCTCTCCCGACAAACTTCAAATCGTGAAGATATGAGACCGGGAATGAAGATAATTGTAATACTTGTCTCCATTGTCTTGTTTTGGAGCGGTGTATTTTATTTCGTAAGTTGTTCCGACCAGCCGGAGAAGCGTGCCGTCAAGGTGGCGGAACTGGCACTGAAGGCTTCGGTGGACAATGCGAAATCGGTCAGGGTGAAGGGTATCAGCCAACCAGATTCGGTATTCGGCAGGGAATATGTGAGCATGGATGAGAAGATGTCGCTCTCCGTGCTGATGATGAAAATCAACGAGAAGGTCATGAAGGAGACGAACGGACTGGAGGACTTCGACCCGGAAGAAAAGGATATGGTGGAACTGATGGAGCGTCAGATGACTACCATGTCGGTTCTCCGTTCCCTTGTAACATTCAGTATGCCTGATGACAAGGCTAAGAAGCCCTTCAACGGTTGGAAGGTCAAGATTGAGTTCGAGGCTGAAACGACCGGTGGCAAGCCTTACCGTTCTGAATACTGGTTCATCCTGGACAAGGATGCCCGTTGTGTGGTGAAGTCTTTTGAGATTCCGCTGATATAGCATTGCTTGATAGGTTTGTTCCAAATCTATTCTTACCGTCCCGACAGCTGTGTTTCGTCCAGTTGCCGGGATTTTTTCATTACTACTGTTTCTTTTTGAAATTCCTGTGCACAAGCATTGGGATTTTCTGTCTATCCGGGCATCATCACGTTCCCGGCGGATTTTCCGATACAAAGGTACGGAGGGTGGTACAACGGCAAACGCCACTCTGCTTGTCTGCACGGAAAGCGTCCGGCAACCTTCCGCAATTTGTACCAAATTGGGTATTCCAACCGCTTTCCGCTTGCCACGTTTGCCTCCTGTCCCTCATGCCCTCCGTGGAAAGGTATCGTAAAAATCTCCTGGAAGCGAGAAGCCGCAAGGCTTCAAACAAAAGGGAAAATAAAAACAATTCAAAATTACAGCGATATGAGCAAAATTAAGTTTGTAGTCTTTAATGAGTACGCACTGGGGTAGGTATATCATGCCCGAGCAACCAGATACCGTATATACATTGGCAGACAGCGTATTGCGAGGTGTGTCTCGTACAATGGCACCTTATTACATCGGTGCGTATGATACCGTCAGATTGGCAAACCGGCAGGACTTCGAGAATTTTCGGGTTGTGTTCGATGGGTACGACAATACCGAGGTGTACGAGTTTGACCCTGACTGACAATTATTACATTTTATTCTATTTACGCTTAAAGAGAGGAACATATGAAAGGAACAGAACAATTCAAGCAAACTATCAAGAACTATCTTGATAACCGGGCAGCGGAGGATGAACTCTTCCGTGCCAAGTACGAAACCACCACTCGCACCATTGACGATGTAGCAACATACATCTTCAACGAGGTACAGAAATCCGGTTGTTGTGGCTTTGCCGACGAGGAAATCTTTTCCATGGCGGTTCACGTCATAGACGAGCCAACCTTGGAAATTGGCAAGCCGTTGAATGGTTCGGTTGTGGTCAACCACCACATAGAGTTGACAGACGAGGAAAAGGCGGAGCAGAAAAACATTGCCCTCAAACGCTATCAGGACGAGGAACTGCGCAAATTGCAGGCACGGAACTCCAAGCCGAAAGCGGTCAAACCGAAAGAGAACAAACAACCCGAATTATCACTTTTTGATTTCTAAGCCATGAAACCGAGAACGAAGTTTGAAAAAGCGGTGTCAACCTCCAACGAGAGGTTGACCGCCATTAGCTCCAAAGTAATAGTATGGGCAGTAAAGAAGGTAGTGCCACATATAGCGTTCCGCACATCGGGACATAAATGTACCTGTGGCGATTGTGGAATGAAGTTTGACTATAAGGGAAAAGGCAAGTCTGTCCGTTGTCCTCATTGCGGAAGCCGCTTGCAAGTAAATGACACCTTGCAACGCAAGATGACGGAAACAACCTATTTTTCTTCCCTTGAAGTGGTGGACGGATTGCAGGTGCAACGTGTCTTTCTTTTGAAAGTCGCTTATAGAAAGGGGGAAGCTATGAAAATGAATTATTGGGAGGTGTGCCGTATGTGGCTTAATTCCGAGGGCAAGTTGGCTGTAACGGCAAGGGCAAGAACATTGGGGCATTATATGGATAGTTTTAATTGGAGTTCACAAATAGACTTGAAACGGCTATATGATGTGTATTGGGTCATTTCCGATACTTATGCCTATCCTCGTTATCGTGTTCTTCCCAAACTGAAACGTAACGGCATGAAAGGCAAACTGTCCGATTGTCATCCGACAAGGCTGATGAATGCACTGCTGGCGGACAGCCGGATAGAAACCATGATGAAATCAAGAGACTTGCAAGCCGTGGGGTACTTTGTGCATCACTTGTCGGATTTGGACAGATGTTGGCACTCTTACAAGATAGCCGCCCGAAACCACTATCATCCGTCTGACTATGGGATATGGTGTGATACTATTCGTTTGTTGGAGCAATGCGGAAAGGACATACATAACACTAAATACATCTGCCCGCAAAATCTCAAAGCTGAGCACGATTATTGGCTGTACAAGAAAATGCGAGAGGACGAGAAGCGGAGAAATAAAGAACAGATGCAACGAGCCAAACGGCAGGAAGCGAAGTTCTACAAGGAGAAGTCCTGTTACTTCGGTATTACCATTACCGACAACGACCTTGAAATCTTGGTGCTTGATACGTTGGAAGCTTTCCAAGCCGAGGGAAATGCCATGCACCACTGCGTATTCCAATGCGAATACTATGCCAAAGAGGAAAGCCTGATATTGTCCGCTCACGACAAGGAGGGCAACCGCATCGAAACAATTGAGTTTTCACTGACGGAGGGCAAGGTGATACAAAGCCGTGGGGTATGCAATAAGAATACAGAACACCATGAACGGATTATCCGTTTGGTCAATGCCAATGCCCACCGCATCTTGGCAGCGAAACAGACAGCGTAAACTTCTATATATGTTCCTACTCCGACTTCCGCCGTGAGGCGTGGGTCGGAGTTTATAAAACAACTTGTTTAGATATGAAATTTTGAGACAGATTTATCATGCTTTGGATGTCAAGTAAAAAGAGGTGCTGAATATGAGAATGTCCAATGAAACTCGCAAAGGCAGAAGATTTGTCTTGATATTTGTTTAATAGTTGTTTGATGTTTGTTTAATGATTGATTAACAATGAGATAAAATCATGTTTGTTTGGGAATAAATAGGTAAATAAATCACTTATTCAACAAGTAAAGGTGTATATTTGTCTGCAAGTAAACATTTCAAATAGTAAACTAATAACTCTATTTTATATGAAAAGAAAATGTATAACAATCGCTATCGGCAATCAGAAAGGTGGAGTAGGAAAAACGTCCTCTACTGCCTGTATCGGAGCGGCACTTGCCCTGCAAGGAAAACGCGTATTGTTGGTTGACCTTGATGCGCAGCAGAACCTAACATTCACGCTGACGCAGAATGAAGACCCGGAGACAAGCATCTATGATGCGTTGGTAAAGGACAAGCCGTTTCCCATTGTTCCCATCCGGAGAAATCTGGATTTGGTTCCGGCTTCGCTGGACTTGGCAAGAGCCGAAATAGACATGGCTACCATGATGGCAAGGGAAGGCATCCTCAAATCCCATTTGGACAGACAAAAAAGGAGAAGTATGACTACATCCTGATGGACTGCTCTCCCTCACTTGGTATCGTGACGACCAATGCGCTGGTGGCAGCGGATAAGTTGTATATACCATTGACCGCTGAAGCTCTTCCTTTGAAAGGACTGACCATGCTGGGCGATATTGTCTGCGAAGTTAAGCGAAGGGTAAATCCCAAGCTGGAATTGGGTGGTGTGTTTTTCACTCGGTTCAACAACCGCAAACTCAATAAGGAGGTTATGAATATGGTGAAGAACCGCTATGGAGACAAGGTCTTTCAGACGAAAATTCGTGAGAACATTGCCATTGCTGAAATGCCGCTATCTGGTCAGACCCTCTTTGAATATGACCCGAAAAGCAATGGTGCTGCCGACTATAGGACGCTCACAGAGGAAATAATTCGTCGGGAAGAAAATAGGTAAACTATGTTACTATATGACTTATTGCAAAGGTTATTCGTAATATAGTAACCAAATCAGCAAGTAATATAATCAGTAAATTAGAAACTCAACAAATAAACCAATAAATGTATGGCAAAGAAAAATTTAACCTTATTGATGGATGGTTTCATAGGCGAAACCCAAATATCATCAGCCACTCAACAACAGTCTATACAAGGGAAATCTGTCGCTCAGGAAGAAAGTCAGGATGCTAAACCTCAGAACAACGAAGTGAACCATGTAAAGGAAACTTTATCAGTGGAAACAGAGACTACCGAACAGATGAAATCCAGACTGGAAGCCAGGCGCAAAGAAAATGTGGGTCGTCCTAAGAAGGGTGAAGCCGCCCAAAATGCGAAGAAGCCTCAGGAAGCTCGGGCTACCTTTATTGTGGATGCGGATTTACTTCGTAAAGTGAAGTATATTTCCCTTGTTGAAGGTTTGCTTTTTGAAGGATATAATAGCGGAAGCTCTCAATACATATGTTGATAAATGGGAAACTGATAATCGCAAAATCAAATTGCCAAAGAAAAAATGAATAGTCTTCTCGGTTTATCAAGATTGCTTCTATTTGGCAATTTTTATGGAACAATATTGTGGACATTTAGTTCATTGAAATGATTATGTTTTCATTTGCAGAAAGTGTGTACGACAATACAAATGCAACTTCCATAATCTGAATTTTCCGTTTGATTGATGTCAATGACACTGTATCTTGGTTGCCAATATACTGCGTGAAATTCTATGATATGTTCCAACTCCGACTTCTACTGTGAATGCGGATCGGAGTTGCCTATATTTGAATCAGACGCGTGAGTGTTTCCTCATTCACTATCGCAGTGGTAGAAATACGCTTTGGGCATAACCCGAATTTCGTTAATATCCGATCTTTGAGCGTATCACGAGATTGTTGGGTTTCGCTTCCCTGATGAAAACGCCAGCCATTACTTCGATGGCTTGAAGCGGTTGCTTGGTGAGGGAATTGTATAGCAAAAAGTCAATGTGTGCAAAAGGGCTTTCGGCAAATGCCTTTTCCGTATCGTCCAATAGATTCCAGTCGATAATTAGCTTTGATAACGGATAATGGCATACGACCTCTATATTTTCCCATACTTGTTTTGAGATAACTTTGACCAAAATGTCATATATTAGATTCTCGGACAATTGTGTTGACACTGATGGGTGTGCTTTCTCGTAAGCCAGCCGCTCTGAGGTGTATTGCTTGTACAGCAAGTCGAATACGGAACGGAGTTTGCTCTCCTTTATCTCAAAGTTGTTATATTGTATGTAGGTGATGAGCTGCGCCAGGTTCGACTCCTGTGGCATTTCATTGCCGTTGGTTACGATGCACAAATGGGTTTTAGCACGCGAAATAGCTACATTGAGCAGATTGGCATCATCGGAAAATTCAGTTGGGAGGTTATCTACCGTACTCAGGATGATGGTATCACATTCACGACCTTGATATTTGTGTACAGTGCTGGCAATATCTTGTCCCAAAGCCTTGTTGATTTCTTCTGCTTGCAATCGGTAAGGCGAAATAATACCCACGCTTCCCTTGCCGACATATTCCGGTATCACTTCTTGGACAATCACGTCAATTTCACGTTGATTGAAATGACCACGGGCATGGTTGCCTTTAACTGTGCGTACAACCTTTAATACGTCGTTTTCTGCATTATCCGTTGTCATGGTAATCAATTCTCCATTATAGAAACGCTGGTTACAATATTCTATAATTTGGGGATGGCAGCGATAATGTTCACGCAAAAGTGTAACAGGAGCATCTTTGAATACCTCTACGCACGATTGGAGGAAACTATGAGTAGCGGCATTGTAGGAATCGTCAATGTGATATGTTGTTTGAATGGCATTGAGTGCTTGTGCTTCTTCGCGGCCTATAACATTGGGCAGTTGTTTGTCATCTCCTACAATAACGATGTTCATGCCACACGAAAGGGCTAATGCGCCTGTCTTTATGTCCACTTGTGAGGCTTCATCCATAATGACATAATCAAAAACCATCTCTTTGCTGATGCAACTTTTAGCTGAATAGGTTGTACTAAGTACTACTGGATATTCCTTCAAAAACATTTCTGTTTTTGACTTTATTTCTTTAAGCGTAAACTTTCTTCTTTCCGATGAAGTATATCGTTTGGCTATATTGTTTTTTAATAACTGAAGTGAAGAAGAACGTAATTCTTTTACACTCTGGTGAAGGTCAATGGACTGGAGTACTGAAGATATAGCTTCTGTTTCTTGCTCAATTTCGGTCTTGCGAGAAAGATAGTATGCAGATTCTAAACTTGCGATGACTTTTGTGGGGCAGTTATTCAGAAATGAAAACATTTTCATTCCCATTGAAAATGAATGTTTCAGACGGAACCATAAACCGGGGCTCCGTTCTTTTTTCGACTATCCTTAAATATAGATTGAGTAGTCTCATCAGTTTGGTTGAATGATTATGTTTTAACCACTCAATTAAACTAATTTCCTGTTGAAGCATATCATTGTATTTCGTCTCTTTCTGCAGGGCATCGTATTCGGCTTTCAGTAAGGCTTGCTTTATTTGTCCGTCAAAACCTTGCGTGACAGTGTGGATCGCGTGAATGGTCTGTTGCTTTATTGGTTCTTCGTCTATTATCCAATCGCTGCAATTAGGATAGTCAGGCTGATTGGCTATGAAAGTCTCTTTGTTCTGGGCACTACCCAGTTTTGCAACAAGAAATCCTAAGTTTTCTTTTCCCAATTTTTCCGCCACATTTTCTACTGCGGAATTATTGTTAGAAACTACAAGTACAGTCTTGCCTACCATTAGCAGATTGGCAATAATGTTTAAAATGGTCTGTGTCTTGCCCGTTCCGGGAGGACCTTGAATGATGCTGACTTGATGCGTTAAGGCTTTTTCTACTGCCGCTTTTTGGCTCGCATTACATCCAAACGGATAGTATATTTGCTTGGGAGTATGATGGGTGGCTAATTTTGTTTTATCACCAAGGTATTGCGCCAAAGGAACATTATCACGTTTCGTATCTATTAGTTCATATTGTTTGGAGAGAATGCTTTCTTCCTCTTCTGTCATCAGTCCTGTTTCGGCAGCCAGCTTGCGCAGGTAATCCCAAGTAGAGCCTTCATTTTTATCAATGGGTGTGCGTGTAATATAAACTTCATTTCCTTCCAGATTCTCATAATAACCATTAGCATAAGTTATATGGTAGAAGGTATGTCGCCCATCTGTAAAGCGAAGTAATTCTGCAACATCAGTGATATGCTTGTTTTGGATGTACAATCCTTTTTCGTTAAGGTCAATGAATTCAGGATGAGTGAGATAGAGCAACCGGGATTGATTATAATTGAATACACGGGGGAGAAGACAAGAACTGTACTGTCCAAAGACCGTTCTTATTCTTGTATATAGAAGAAACTTGTTCGGTAATAAACATACGCTTATCGCCACGTCGTTCTAAATCTACTATCATGTATTGCCTTGTGTCCATAATATACATCTTTTATTCGCTACATATGACTCGGCAATCAATGTTTGCCATTTCATGAAGAACCTGTACTGTGTTACCCAATAATATTTTCATTTCACTGGAAGAGTTAGATTTGCTCATACCAGGTTGAACTATTACTATGTGGTAACGAAGTTCTTTCTTGTTAGAAGCTTCTTCTCGCAGTTTAATAATTTCAGAAATATCCCCTTTTAGTAAACTACTACTCTTTCCTTTTGATTTCTTTAGTTCATTCCTTTTAAGGATATGTTGAAATACTTTATTGCCACCTATATATTTCCAACGAATAGATTTTTGTGCCTGGCCACAAACTTGATAAAGGTTTTCTATCTGCCCAGTCACTTTTCCACCTTTAGCATATTTCAAATGATACAGAGTGACATCTATTTGATGTTCAGAATTGTCTATTGCGACCAAATCAGCAACTTCTCCACATCCATCATCATCAATCAAATAATCATGTTTGTCAATAATAGTTTGTACCATATAATATTGTATAGAATCAGTACGATACGGAGCTGATTCTTGGGATTCTTTTGAAAGATCGACCCCTTCCCATGTTAGTGTACTAATCATACTATCTGGAATTTCTTCGGCTTTACGTTTAGGTTTACAATACTTTATACCGTACGACATGCTATTATCAGCATAAAATATGGTAGGTGGGCAGTCCACAAAAAAATCCTCTAGGGAAACTTCTGTATTTCCATGTACGAACTTTATCTTATCTCCTCCAATCCATGAATATTGTATTTTATGATTCTTGTCTTTGTCATCTGATAATATATCTATTCGATATTTGCAATAATAATCGTTAGTTCGTAAGCTAAAGATTATATTATTACCTACACACGTATCTTCCTCTATTGTTATCTCAATTTCATCAAATGGCAACAAACTCTCACCAAAATGTACTAGTTGTGTATAGTGCTCATACATTTCAGGATTCCAGTCCATACTAATAGGATGAGCGTTGGGCCTACTTTTTGAGCATTTCAAATGATAACATATTTTGTAATACAACATTAGTATCTATACTCTCATCGAATATAATTTTACCTATTTCATTACACCATTTCTGATAATGTTGTAAATCACATCGTTCACGAGACCATACTTTCCCATTGCTGGAACAGCCTATGCTTGTTGGATTTCCTCTTTTATACCCTACACCAAATAAATTATTTTTCAAAAGTTTACCTTGAGAAAGAAGATCAATTCCATCTTGTACGCTTCTTCCATAATATGACTGAAATGAAATATCTTTTCCTTGTGGAAGTCGAGCTCCAACATTAAAAAGTCGAAGTCTTTGTACATTAGCAAAAACTCTAAACAGACTATCATTTTGTACCTTAATGGGGCTTGAAAATATGTGTTTCAAAAAATTCTCGCCTTTTATTTTAATAGATGAATTTAGATATATCCTTTTTTTGTTATCGCATCAAAATATACGATAATAATATCCCAAGAAAGGTTTTGTACAGTCTTAGTATCACCCCACAATACACACGATTTGTTACCTAATACAACAACTAATGTGTTTCCAGAAACAGTGTGTAATATGTAGTCGTATTTATTAATGTGATTTATTCCCTCCTTCCAATTATTGAATGCTGTGGTGGTTGATTTTGTTGTGTAAATTTCGGCACTTAAAGCGGGACGAATATCTTCCAATGATATTTCATCCTTTAAATCACCTCGAAAGCCTTCTAAAAAATCTGTAAGAGATTGTTGTTGAGTAGATACTTCTTCATTTATACGAGGTAAAATGTAATTCCAATCAGCATCAATGATTGATACAGACTATTTATTTCTTCTTTTATTGGAGGATAAGCAATGTTTGTGATAAAACTTGCCTTTCCTAACTTTATATCATTTGTTCTAGTAAATCGCCCAATGAACTGTAATGTAACAGCTAAACTCTGCCTTTCATCATGAATGGCAGCTATTTTGAGCTGAGGTAAGTCATAACCTTCTCCCAACATATTTACACATACTATTATCCTGTGTTTCTTCTCCTTTATTGCTTTGAGTACACCAATTGCATTAGGCATTCCACTATACACAATAATAGGATCATAGTCTTGATATTGCTGATAAATCTTGTAGACTTCATTAGCTCTGGCTTTACTTTTACATCTTGCCATAACTATATGGTCATATCCTTCAGCCAAATCTGTTTGAAGAATTTCAATCGCTTTCTTCGCAATCGCTTTGTCTGCATCTAATGTGTTGTATTTAACTATTTGATAATTGTTGATTGCTTCATAGTAATGTTGTTCCTGGGCTTTTTTTAATGAAAAATTGAATACAATTTTACCTGCTAATTTTTGACCATCATTTCTGAATGGTGTAGCTGTAAACATAATGACTTTAGAAGGGGGAAATATTCCAATAAATTCATTCCAAGTCTCAGCTTTGGAGTGATGAGCTTCATCTATAAATGCAAACGATACATTCTCTCTAATGTATTGACGTATCTTATATGATATACTAGCAGCCAATGCCATTGTTGTAACAATGACATTGGATGAATCTATCTTTTGTTTCCATTCATCATCTTTCAAGTTATGGGTAACTTTTGTGACAATGGGTAAGTTTATGTTAGCAGGTACTACTCCAAGCTTAGGGAGTAAACCTAGTGACTTAAATTTTTTATATGTCTGATTTCTTAGCGCATCAGAAGGGACAATTACAAAAACTTTATGACATACATTAGCAATGAGAAATGCTAACATTGTTTCTGTTTTACCTGTCCCCGTAGGCATTACTACTATCGCACGCTCTTCATTACATTCGACATGAGCCATTAATGCGTGAAGTGCTCCAATCTGTGGAGAACGAAGTCCTGGTTTATTATCGGTTTCTTTCCGAAAAACAAATTGTCCTGTCCACGATATTGCTATCTGTTTTGAATTTAGCTGTATATTTCCCATATTATTGAATATCATTTAGTTTAAGCATTTAACTGATAAAGATATTGCATTCTTACGTTGTTGCTAAGTTGCTCATTTCATCACCGCATTATACAAATCCTGATACGTCTTCACCACACTATACACCACCTCACCGGTACTGATAGTAGCAAAATGACGACGGGCACACTCAATCTTGGCATCTTCTGCTTTTCTCAGTTGCGATACTTCGATGTCGTTACCTTTGGTTTCCGCAATAAAATAGATGTGCTTTACACTACCTTCGCGGAAGGCTACTGCCCAGTCCGGGTTGTATTTACCCATAGGAGTATTGATGTAGAAGCCACCCGGTAGTTTAGAGTAAACCACTACGTCATCTTCCTTCTCCAGAGATTCGGCAAATGATTTTTCAATGCCTTGGCTATCTACTACCACAAGGTCGTAAAGCGACTTTTGGCTTTCAATGGCATCTTTCCCTAAAGTGCCACGCAAAGTTACTTCTTCAAAGATGTTGCTGTCAAATGTGTGGTCGCGCTTTTCGTACTTGATGTGCTGTATCAAAGAGATGGCCTTACAGTCGTTAATGATTCTTCCTGTCTTGATGATAAACTCTTCAGGATTGAGTTTGAATTGGTGGAAGGTTGCCGGAGCAATCCCTTGCAAGATACTGACAATAGTTCGACGGGTCAAACCTGTTATCTGTACCAGTTCACCGACAAGATCGTAGGTTACATTGCCACCTACAGCCTCGGTTACACGGATGGTCTTTATCTTGGCAGCAGACATGGCGGCACCTGCTTCCAGTTCCTCACGGTTGCGGATGTCTTCCATCGAACCGCTTTCCACTACGATGCGGATTTCTGTTACATTCAGGTGCTTGTCCACTTCCTCAATGGCATTCTTGATAAGTTTAGAAGTATCAAAGTTTACGTTGTAGTAAGTACGTGTATTGATACGTTTCCACAACTCTTGCCACTCCTTTTTATAGAAGTTGTTTGGAATGAATGTCGCTTTCTTCTTCTCTCTACCATTGGCAGGTTTATAGTCATCGGGGTTGAACACTTTGTCAAGTTGCTTGACGATAAACGACTTCATGCTGTTCTGCTCTCCGAAGTCAAGCGCACCGGCTTTTTTCTCATCAAAATACTTCTGGGTGAGTTTGCCTTTCTTGACATATCCTTGCGCAATCAGTTCCTCGTGAATATCAACCGCCTGTTGGGTAGTGATCTTTACGAGAGTACCCGTTTCTGTCTGTGCCATTGCATCGGTAAATAGGGTAGCAGTCACCACTACCGGACGATTGTCGCAAGCTTCGGCTATCTCTTTCTGCAATTTCTTTGCAAAGTCATCGTAACTTTCACTGGCAATGACGGTCAGGATGTTGGTGTCAAATACTGCATCACCCAACACATCGGCATCCTGTCGTTCTCCCTTGTCGTTGACGCAGAGACGCATACCGCGTCCCACTTCCTGCCGCTTTTTGATTTCGTTTGCCGTATCTTTCAGCGTACAGATTTGGAACACATTCGGATTATCCCAACCCTCTTTGAGTGCCGAGTGAGAGAAGATGAAACGTACCGGACAATCTTGGCTCAACAAACGCTCTTTGTCCTTCATAATCAAATTGAAGCCACGTTCCTCGTTTTCTCCTTCTTTAGATTTAGATTCTACGCTGACGCCTTTCTTGTCTATTGAGAAGTAGCCGTCGTGAACTCGGTCGCACGCATTCTTGGGGTCGGAAAGGAAACGAGTATAAGCTCCGTCGGTAAAGGTGGGCATCAACTCTTGTATGACTTTGTGGTATTCCTCCTCAAACATTTCAGCGAATTTACCTTTCTGCACGCTCTCTTTGTCGTACAGACGATAGTTGTCCACATGGTCGATAAAGAACAAGGAAAGTACCTTGATATGTTTCGGGAACAGTTGGCGTTCGCGTTCCAAGTGTGTCTTGATGGTTTCACGGATTTGTTGGCGGCGAACTACATCTTCATTGATAGCTCCTGACATATCTCCCTCATGCAGTGTCAAGCCATTCAGGAAATGAACCGTACCGGTCAAGCCGTCAATGCGTTCTACGATGTAGTTGTCATCATACTCTTGCAAACCGCCGCTTTGTTCCTTCAGGTTGAAACGTTCATCTACCAATCGTATCACTTGTTTGGTGCCACTGCTCGTTTTCATATCAAAGCCAATCCGTGCTTGCGGATTTCCTTTGGTAATGATGATTTCATCCAGATAGACATAGCCGTTTGTAGCCGTAGAACCTACCTGGTGCACACCTTTTACCTCTACCTTCTTCACCAGTTTCTTGTTGTAGGCATCAATGGCATCCAAGCGGAACACCATATTATATACATCATCTTTGCGGTGAGTGGCACTATACAATAGCTTGAAGAGGGGATTGAATAGTTGAATACCTTTTCGGGTGGCATTCCCCTTGTCCGAGCCCAATACACTTTGCGGCTCGTCAATAATTATGATGGGATTCGTTTTTGCCAAGATGTCTATCGGACGGCGCGAACCGAACTCGTCCCGTCGGGAAAAGATGATGCGTGCCGCAGCATCTCCGCCACGTCCTTCTTTGTTCTTTTCTTCGTTCATTGAAGCGTTGAACGCTTGTGTATTGATAATCATGACATGAATACCGTTGTCCCTGCGCAAAGCCGTCAATCTTGGAGAGTTGTTTGGAGTTGTAGATGAAGTACTGAATCCGTTTGCCATACTCACCGGCAAAGTGTTCTGCCATACTCTCGAAACTCTTATAAACACCTTCACGAATAGCAATACTGGGCACTACGATGATGAACTTCGACCAACCGTAGCGTCGGTTCAGTTCGTACATGGTTTTGATGTAGGTGTATGTCTTACCGGTACCGGTTTCCATTTCGATGGTAAAGGTCAGGTCTTCACCCTCCAAATGTTCGATGGGTTTCAAGCCTTGTGCCATCTGAATGGAGCGTACATTTTCGCCGAGGCTTTCCCGGCTCAATACCAATGGAGCGTTGCCAAAGCCTTCCACTTCATAGAATCCTCTGTTCTTGCCTTGGTCCACAAGGAAATTGCTCAACCCATCGCTTTTGAGCTGTCCTTGAAATACATCCGTCACGCACTTGGCCGCTTCTGCCTGAAAGCGTTGGTGCTTATATTTAATCTTCATTGTGTCCTCCTTCCTTACCCATATTTCCTATACGTTTTATAGAATCCAGATAATCCCGTTCTACATCGCTAATGGTACGTTGCTTGTATTTCCGATATTCATTGGTGGCGTGTTCCATAGCGTCCGCATGCGACACACTACCGGAACCTTGCAGGAGTTGTTCGCCCGACATCGTAAGAATTCGGTCCAAGTAGTTCGCCCAGTCGTTCATGGTCATCGGTTGTTCCCGTTCGGCTTGTCGTTCTGCAAAGTCCAAATATCCGGAAACCAACTGTCCCATGGCACGAAGTTCCTTTGCGTCCAAATAATTCTTAGCGGTACGAGCTTCCACCAATGTAGGCTGATTGCCTTTGAAGGTAAGAAGTCCCATAAAATCCTTTTCCGCATCTGCACGTTCGACAATCAATTCCGCCGCCGTATGTCCGTGGATAGCATAGTGTATCTTGTTTTGTACTTTCTTGAAGAACTCTTGCGACACAGAAGCTCGTGGATCGTAGTCGATACTCGTGGCATATATTTCCAGCACTTGACGATATAGTACCTTTTCTGTGGCACGTATATCCCGGATGCGTTCCAACAGTTCCTTCCAATAGCCGCCACCTCCCAGTTGTTTCAAGCGATCATCATCCAAGGTGAATCCTTTAATCATATATTCCTTTAGCCGTAGGGTTGCCCATTGGCGAAAACGGGTGGCAATGATGGAGCGCACACGGTAGCCAAGGGCGATAATCATATCCAGATTGTAGAAAGTCATTTCCCTTTCCACTTTTCTTTCCCCCTCTTCCCGAACCTGTCGGAATTTCCGACAGGTTGCTTCCTGAAGCAACTCTCCTTCTTCATAGATATGCTTTATATGCTCGACGACATTTGTTCTAGACGTTTGGTATAACTCGCACATCTGTGCTTGTGTGAGCCATAACGTGTCCTCTTCCAGTTTTACGTCTATCTTGGTAAGCCCTTTACTATCGGTGTATATGAGTATCTTGTTTTCTTCCATGACTGCAAATTTAAATCACTTTGATGTTCTTGAATGCTTCATCGTCCGTCCAATCCATTAACTGCTTGAATTGCTCGTAGATGTTTATCTTTTGAGCGTCTTGCGTGAAGCAGGAGTCACGGAAGAGTACACGTAGTGGCATCTTTCCAGCCATAGCTGTTACTACATTGTCGGTAATGTTTTCGGAGAAGCAGGCTACCAAGTCACCATCGTTCACGGTGTAAATGGTGCATCCATCTACTGTTTCGGAGGTCATGGGTAGGTCGAGTGTAACACCCCAAGCAAGCATAGCTCCAAAAGCAAATCTAAGTCGGTGCGGTCTGCCTTGATGTTGTCAGCAAAGAGGGCAAGTTGGTCTTGGTCGTACTCTTTGGGCGACTTTGAAACTTCCTCGTAGTTGCTTTCGTCCAGACGGAATACACGGAAACCAGTATCAAGGTCTTGGGTAGTCAAAGGAGACTCTTCTTTGATTTTTTTTTCCGGCACGACGGATGCGTTCTTTTACCGATTTCGGGAATGGTGTTATAATCTTGATTCTTCTTACTTTCACTCACTTCTTCCGGTAGTTGAACCATTATGAATTTGCAACAGGTACTTTTTCTCTGCATTCGTTTTCATTAAAGCGTGAGCTGTAGAAGCAGAACCTGAAAAGAAGTCAAGTACGATAGAGTCATCTTGCAAATTGGCTAAAGTGATTAAACGCTGCATAAGTCTAACTGGCTTAGGACCATCAAAACACCTTTATCACTAAATAGCTTTATTACTTCTTGGGCACCTTCTTGACTGTGTCCTACTTCTTTATAAAAAAGAATAGAAGTTGGGGCCATTCCCTCAAATTTTAATTCGTGCAAGAAACGTTTAATTCGAGGTGTTCCATTCCCATCAGAACCGAACCAGATTCGGTTGTCTTGGAGTCTCTCAGCGAAAGCTTTCGCTGAGAGACTCCAGCAGCGTCCTGCTGGAGGCTCTACAACTCTTCCTGATGGAAGAGTTATCGGATAGTCACCTGATGGAGAATAAGTCTTAACCGTTAGATTATCTGATTGCCACACACCCCCTTTGGATCGTTGTCTGGATTAGAATACCGAGCATTGGCCTCTTCTGTTCTTGGTAATCTTCCAATAGTAAAGTTGTTTATACCTTTGGCATACATCACAATATAATCATGACTATTAGAAATGAATTTAGCATCATTTTTGGGAGAAAAAGGCTCGTTCCCAAACTAATGTTGCTACAAAATTTCCTTCTCCAAATACTTCATCACAGATATTCCTTAGGTTTCTGACTTCGTTGTCATCAATTGAAATAAAGATAACTCCATCTTCTGTAAGCAACGATCGAGCAACAAGTAGCCGTGGATAAATCATCGAGCACCAATCCGAATGGAACTTACCATTTGAATCCGTATTCTTACGATAACGATACCCTAATTCATCTACATTACCAGCCTCCAAATCCTCTTCGGCAGCAGTGCGAGCAAAGTCATCATCGTACACAAAATCATTGCCCGTATTATAAGGAGGGTCAATATAAATCATCTTCACCTTTCCTAAATACGAACGCTGGAGCAATTTCAGCACTTCCAAATTATCTCCTTCGATATAGAGATTCTTGGTGTTCTCCCAATCTACAGAGTCTTCCGGCACAGGACGCAGTGTCTTATCAGTAGAACGTGCAGCTTCTGATTTTGCCGCATTCTTACCGACCCAAGTAAACTGATAACATTCACCGTCGTTATCACTCTCTATCACATTGTCCCCTAAAAGTTGGCGCAATGCTTCGAAATTTACTTTTCGACTTACTTCTCCAGTCTTCGGGTCGCGTGTCTCGGTAAATACCGAAGGGGCTATTTGATAAAGAGCCTCCATGTTGAGTTGCGTACCATCGGCTGAACTCAAATTCAAATGGTCTAATATAACTTTGCTCATATATAGTTTCTTTTTAATTGCTGTTATTTACTTTTTTATTGTTAGTTGATTGATTTCCTTTTGCAACATCGCCAATTCTCGTTTCAAGTTTCGTGCTTCTTCATTAAGACGCATTTGTCGGTTGAACTGTTTTTCAGCTCTGACCTTCTTTTGCAGGGCTTCTACCGTTCGTTGTTTCTGTGCCAACTGCTGTTGCAACTCAATGATGCGCTTGGTGTCGGTGGCATTGGTGGTGCCAAATCCCGAAATCTGTCCGGCGAAGGCTTCATATACCTTATCTAAGGTTGCGCCCTCAATTGTCAGTTGCAGTGCTTCGCTATTCGTCCAAGCGGTTCGGAACGACCGAATGATGCGAAACGTACCTTTGCTTTCGTCTATCCACTCTTTGTAGTTCAGCAATAAGCGGTAACATTCTTCAAACTGCAATACAAAAAGTATGTGGCGCGGCATTTGCTTGTCGATGGTTAGGAATACATCATCGGGCACATCCTCGCATTTCAACGTAACGTGAAAGACTGTAATCTCATGCACCGTCTTTCCATCCTCCACATGGAGCGTGGAAGGTGCTAACTTTGTCCACCATAGAATGCGATCAATATCTTCCACAAAACGAGCTTTCAGCCTTGCATTGACATCCAAGTGCCGATAAAAAGCCGTTTTGGGAACAGGCTTGTTGACGAGAGTTGAAGGTGGAAACTGTATCATTGGTTTCGTATGATTAAGAAAGTGACTAACTCAAAATCGTCCAACCCCTTTATTTCGCCTTGCAAAGCAGAAGTTTCACCCAAAGAGAAAAGGCTCTCGATGTCGCTTTCTGTCTTGACCTCCACGATGCTTTCAATCGCTGATTGAAGCAAATTGCTGTACCGTTCCATCTTGCGTCCATCCGCAGTCTCTTTGTTGAGCGCGGCACAGAGTGCAGGATTATGTTCCGCTTTGTTTTTGCAAGCATAGCGCATCACATCGAGCAACTGTTTGGGATGAAGATGGTCGTAAACGACTTCGCCTTGGTCGGAAAGATAGATCATATAAAACGGATGCAACAGGTTCTTACGGTCGATGTTTACCGCATTGCTTCGGTTCTTCAGAATGAAGATGACACCCGGACGAACCATTGGGGAACTCTCTACCACGGCACTCATGCCCATAGGAGCGTGCTCTATATCGGGATGCTCTTTCATGTAAGAGAGCAAGTCCAATCGAAATTCATTGAGTCCCAAGTCCATGATGTTGATACCCGTATCCATATCTTCAATGTCCACCACAGCTTCTTGCAGCCGTCGCAACTGGTTGCGTCGGTATTCCAAATCTCCTTTTTCGTTTACGCTAAGCAGATTATCATCGCCCGTAGCCGTAAGTACGGTAGCCTTCATGCGGCTCTCTACACGTCCTTTCAGTTGGATGTATTCGTCCAGCTTCATATCCGGCCAGTAGTTGACCAGCTGTATCTGCTTGTTACGTGAGCCGATACGGTCGATACGTCCGAAGCGTTGGATAATGCGCACCGGGTTCCAGTGAATATCGTAGTTAATCAGATAGTCGCAATCCTGCAAGTTCTGTCCTTCGGAAATGCAGTCGGTGGCTATCAGCACGTCAATCTCTTCGGTGGCATGAGGATGAAGGGCGGTACGGTCTTTGGACAATGGCGAGAACCAAGTCAACACGTTGTTGAAAGAGAGCGGAAACTTAGGGAGCGTACAGCGTCCGTCTGCCGTACCGGTGATAAGTGCTGTATGCAATCCACATTCTTTCTTAATCCGACCCGCCAATTCCGTATAAAGATAATCCGCTGTGTCGGCAAAAGCGGTAAAGATCAGTACCTTCTTGTTTTGTCCGTTGATGGGATGTGCGAATTTCTGTTTCAAATCTTCGATAAGTCGCTGTAACTTACTGTCGTGTTCCGGTGTAATATCTTTCAATAAAAGCAGAAGAAGTTCCAGCTTTTCAAGGTCTGACTTCAAATCGGTGCGCCAGGACACATAGTCCATGTCGCGCAGATTGATTTTCGATTTGCGCGTGGCGAATACATCTGTTTCGCTGTCGGTCGAATCCAATTCCTCGGTGAAAGAGGCTACATCAAAGGTGGCATTACCTCGCTTTTCTTCAAATTGGTCGATAGCGACAATCGTTTCCCGGATATACTTACTTATGCGAGTTAATGTCAGACGGAAGGAGTTGACACTACTTTCCAATCGTTTCAGCAGATTGGTTGCCATTAGTTTTCTCAATCCTTTTTCTCGTCCGTCGATGGAAAGGCCATCGCCGTCAAAGTCGATGACATAGTTGTTCCTCACACTATCGAAAAGATAGAGTGAGGGGGGTATAGATAGCTAAATTCAACTCATTCAGTTGTTCGGCAATGTCCCGGAAGTTGATGGCATGGTCAAGGTCCGTCAGTTTGGGACGACGTGAGAGCGGAGCCAATCGTGTAGGAAACTCACCGATGTCCTTGGTATCGTAATACTTCATGATGTGGCTACGGCTACGGGCAATGGTAACGGCATCCAATAGTTGGAAGAAATCAAAACTGAGGTCGTGCAACAATCGTTCCGTAGTTCGTTTCTGCACTTCCAGCTTTGCCCATCGGTTATACACTGTCTGGGCATTGCGAAATATATCGTCGATGTGGCGGTCGATATCCAGTTCGGCATTGATATTCTCCGCCTTACCTTCGTAAGCAAGTTGCAACTGATTTTTCAGGTCGTTGAAGCGGTTGTTTACAGGGGTGGCGCTTAGCATCAGTACCTTTGTCTTGACTCCTTGTCGGATGACACGGTTCATCAAACGCTGATAGCGATTTTCTTTCTTGTCGGAATCCTCGTCTATGATTTCACTATCATCCACATTGCCGCCATTGCGGAAGTTGTGGCTTTCGTCAATCACAATCAAGTCATAGTTTCCCCAATTGATGTGTTCCAAGTCAAGTCCGTTGCTGACGCCTCGGTCGCGCGACAAATCCGAATGGAACAGAATGTCGTAGCGCAGACGGTCGGCGGCAATCGGATTGTTCTTGTAATTGGCTCGGAAAGTCTGCCAGTTTTCATTCAATTTCTTGGGGCACAATACAAGCACGGACTTGTTGCGGTTCTCGTAATATTTGATAACTGCAAGTGCCGTGAATGTCTTTCCCAAACCTACACTGTCCGCCAAGATACAACCGTTGTATTTCTCCAGTTTGTTGATGATGGCAAGAGCGGCATCGCGCTGGAAATTGTAGAGTTTGTTCCAAATGATACTGTTCTTGAATCCGGTACGTTCGTTGGGTAGAACATCCTCCGAAATATCTTCCAGAAACTCATTGAAGATATGATAAAGAGCAATGAAGTAGATATATTCCGGCGCATTCTCTTGATAGACCGTTTCGATGTATTCAAGGATGCGGTCGGTTACATCCGAAAACTTTTCGTCGTTGTTCCACTGTTCGTTGAAGATGGCAAGATAGGCTTCGGCTGTGGGGGTAGGAAGCACGTTGACTATGTTGTACACTTCATTACCTCGCTCGCATCCCAGTTGGGTAGTCGTAAACTCATTGAAAGGCAGATAGACATATTCCGATTCCTTTTGGACATGAAGAAAACCGCCCATTTGCTCTTGCGATGAATTGGAGCGGAACTTGACTTTCTTACGAATCCATTCGGCACACTCTTTGGCAATGGCCTTTTGCGACAGTTGATTGCGCAACCGCACTTCAAAGTCCGTTCCATACAGATTGCGTTCCCGATTGAGTTTCGGAATATAGTATTCGCGTTTTTCTTTCTTTGTTTTCTCCTTGATAAAGGTCGGTGATGTGAATATGAAACGAAGTTCTTCCACATTTTCCAGTTCTTTTTTCAAGGCTTCAAACGCATAAATGGAAAACGAGGCGGCAGCCACGGATATGCGACTTCCTTTGGATAACCGTTCTTTCAGGTCATCTACCACGCATTCATGGATGTTATCGATAAGTTTGGGCTGTTCCATACATCAATACTTATTATTCTAATGAAATAAGAAGTCTATTTTAATGGCCATAACAGGTCTTTCATATCTACTTCCAATGTCTCTGCTATTTTGAGCAACATTTCAAGTGAAGGTTGTGAGGCGTTTGTACACCATTTGGAAACGGTAGCTTGATCCTTGCCTAATTGCTCAGCCAACCATTTATTGGTACGTTTTTTCTCTGCCAATACTACTTTCAAGCGATTTATGTCTCTTTTCTCTTCCATAATGAATCTGTTGTATCATTGATTAGGGCAAAAATAATCAAAAAGTCTGGATCTCTCAATAATATTTTAAGGAAAAAGAAAAATATATTTGCGAATTACGCCAAATGTTTTCATAAATGAGGAAAATTCTTGTAGTTGGTCAACTCCGTGTCTTCAACACCAAGTTGATCCTAACTGATGGGTATAGAGTATTACCGGACAAAAACTCCGTATCGTTGTTCATAGAAAGAACCTACAAGACTACACTGTGTTTCATTTTGTAGGTCCTCACAATGACAACGAGGTATGGAAGCATCGGCTGTAACCATCTGTTATGTGCTTAAAAGGATAAGTTTGGAGCAAGTGTTTTCGACAACCATTTGAGCTTCTTGGTCAAGACCGTTTTATCGTGCAAAGGTATTGCGGACAGGAGAAATGTCAAGTGGCACTGGCGTTTTCGGTTGGAGGGCTTGACGGCAACCTTCCACAAATTTTCTCGTACCTCCAAAATTGGGGTATTCCGTCCGCACTCTCCGACCTCACACTTGCCTTATTCTCCCTTTTGTCCACAATGGAACTTCGCACGAAAAACGGTTTCCCCGACCAAGAGGCTCAAAGGAGCTTTACAAGAGGGAAAAGAATTGAAATCCAAAAACGAAATGATTATGCGAGTAAGAAGAATGACAATCGAGCAAGGTATGGGAGCTGGACTAAGCCGTTTCCCAAACTTCCACAAGACCGGAAGTGTGAGAGGCATGAAAAAACTCTATTATGGCAGCAAATGTCTGTTAGTGCGTTGTGGGGACTACATCTATAATGTATCATCCGAACCGCATATTTATTATCAAGCAACCTTTTAAAATTGTAGCAATATGGACTATCAGGAATTTTCAGGAGCAACAGTCTCCGAACAAGACAAGGCTTTTGCCCAAGAGTTCGCCAACTTCGTGAATGGACGGATGTGTTCCGCCGACCAGACCGGCAAGGAACTGACCAGAGCACACCGCTACCTCCAGCAGCAGATGTTCAAAGTGTTCATAGGTTTTATGCGCCAGTTGGCATACAACTATAAGCAGGGTGCTTATGATGAACGCAATGCGTGGGCTTCACAACTTGCATCGGAAACGTACACCCATCTGATTGAGAGTGAAATCATTTATGACCCCAATTTCAAAAAGTAAGAGCAATGGACGATACTGATACTGATTTTCCGGAATACGGACGGCTGTGTGAACTGATAACTCCATGGCGTGGCTATCATCGTGGTACAATCATCGCCAGGACTGCAAGCGGCTTTGTCGTGCAGTTCAGCAGTGGAGCAGAGATAGAAGTATATGAGGACGAAATAGAATTTGATTGATATGTGCAGGTTAAAGCCCCCCCAATTGGAGGAAGCCTTGAAAAGCTTTCCTCTTTACTTCCAAGACGGCAAGAGGAAAAATGCCGTTTGTTGTGTGATTTTTGCTCTCGGTGGCATCCGTTGGTTCATACTTGAAGGAGAAACGGAAGGAAACGACACCATTTTGTTTGGCATTGTCATCGGACTTGCAGAGAATGAATACGGCTATGTTTCGCTAAACGAACTTTCAGAAGTGGAGGTTGACCTCACGGCACAAGGTCTTGGCAAACTCCGAGTTCGGCAACAGCCCAACTTTCAGCCGATTCGGTTGGATAGGCTGAATGACCATCGACTGTAACACTTCCCTTGCAAGGTTTGAAGATTGAACGATATATGTCAGCCACAGCTTCATCAGTTATGGCTGACATTATATTAAAGGTATTGCCCTTCAAAATCATTCAAACAATCAATCAATATAGAAAAGCCCTGTCATCCTTCTTGAATATTCATTTCAAAACAATACTCTGCTCGTCAAACAGGGGAGCGTCTTGGCCGATCTCCACAAAGAGCACCTGCTTCGGATGGCTATCATGGATCTCAAAATAGCGCATACCGCTATTCCCTACGCCCCATCCGCCACACGTGGAAGGGATTGGTTCCTCGGTCGACAACTCCTGAATTTTCTCGGCCGACGCGCCGGTCGGCTCCAAGACATAACGGGTAACGCCTTCCCGGCTTGAACGAACCTGACGGAAGCCGCAACTGACAGTCGGGTCCCATTCGGGCGTTTGTCGTAACACCGAAAGAAGCTCTTCGATTTCTCCCGAAGGCAGGGGGAATACCTTGATCACCGTCAGGAAAAAGGCCTCACGGTCTCCGTCGTCCACAATCCCGGCTTCCGCCTTGGCATCGTCCACCATCACATGGATTACCTCATTGCGCTGTGCCCAAAACATCAGCTCCTTACCCTCTACCGTTTCCCAACGAAATCCTTCAAAAGCCTCTCTGGAAGGAGCAGACGGAAACTCCGGTAGTGTTCGCGACCTGCTCGTGCAACCCAATGCCAACAAGCAAAGGCTGCTATAAATCAATGACCGTTTTATTCGTCTCATTTCACCATACATTTATACACATACTTAGAGCCTGTTTTAAAATGGCTGAAATCTTTTTCTAAAGAGGGTTCCGTATCCGCCAGATTATTTCTTTCTTTGAAGCGACCAAACTTAAAAAAAGACGTATCAAACAGATTTAACGGAAACCGAGTGGTAATATATAACAAAAGTATTGAACCTGCAAGAAAGAAAGCGAAAATATGATTCGCGAGTGATTTGGAATGCTATATTTTACCTGGTAAAGACAGGTTGTCAATGCCGGATGCTTCCCCTTGACTTTTCCAAGTGGCAGTTAGTCTATTACTACTATTGCAAATGGGCCTTCCAATTGAATTTTGCCTTGTTGTTGGAGAGATTACGTGGACATGTACGTGTGAAACGTGGTCAAAGTATGGAGCCCAGTGTAGGAATTATAGATAGTCAAAGCGTTAAATAGGAAAACAATGCTTCTTTGAACGGTGTTGATGGAAACAAAAAGGTAAAAGGTATAAAACGGCATGTTATAGTGGATAAGAATGGCTTTCTTATCGCCGTTATGGTCACCATAGCCAATGTGCATGACAGTAAAGCCGCGTATTTGCTGATTCGGGTTCTTAAAGAGATGCGCTCCAGTGTAAAAACCATCCTTGCCGATGGAGGTTACAGGGGAGAACTTGTCGATAACATAAGAAAGAAATTCGGATATGTCATTCAGGTTGTTATCAGCGCATACAAGGAACAGGGATTCAGACCCATTCAAAAGAGATGGATTGTGGAAAGAACATTCTCATGGATGGATTACAACAGAAGACTCTGCCGAAACAATGAACTAACATTCGATTCGGCAGAGGAAATGGTCAAATTAGCCACTATAAGATTATTACGAGGAAAATTTAAACAGGCTCTAAGTAAAGTAATTTTTTATACGTTCTAATAATCCGTTGAAGTCGAGTGGATGAGCCTTGAATACGTCTTGAGGCACGCGCACCTTGTATGAACCGTCCAATCGTATATCTTGTTCCCCTCCCTTAAATGCCTCGTCTGCACGTTTGCGCAGGTCTGCTTCAAGTGTGCCGATATTATCAAGGCACTTGATATTATCATATATCTCGGACATTTCCATTGGATTATTTTTTCGGCGCGACTTCGGTCAAACTTATACATGTTCACACTAATTAGAGCGTATCTATCAGGCATATCTACAGCACATCTGAACTGTGTTGAACTCATCTCAACCGATTGGTCATTTTCCCAGCGGGATTTAACCTCTACATGATAGTCTTCATACCCTTGTTTGCTTAAAATGAAGTCTTGTCCACATTGCTCGTTATTGACAAAAATGCCAATCGGTTCCAAAGCCTCTATAAGAAATTTTTGTATGTGACTCTCGACATATGCTCCAAGCATCTTGATATAAGCATCATGTTCTATCTGAGCTATGACAACATTCACGTTATTTATCACATCTTTAGCGTCCTCACGTTCCGCAACGTCAGCCATCAGTTCCAACAATTCTGGATTCTTCTTCTTCATCATACGATTGATAGCCTTGCGCTCTGCAGGTGTACCAAGTTTGTAGCGGATAGATTCACGTTGGTTATAAATCGACTTGAATAGGATTTTCCAACTGTCGATGGACTCGTTTTCTGCCAACTCAATGATATCCAGAACTACTGTGTCCTGAAAGTCTTCTTCGCTTAAAGCCGTCTGAATTTTATTCGCTACTTCCTGAGCTTTCTCTTCATTATAGACAAAAATAGTGTTAAAGTTATCATGTACCCAATGTTCATGCAAATCTTCTTTAATTACATCTAGGTAGAACTTTGCCAGATCTTCATGTATATTTACATTCTTGCAGAGCTCTTTCTTGGTGCGAAGCTGGTAGTTATAGTTGGGTATCACAGCGAACTCATCCAAACGTTCCAAGCGCTCCTTTGCGTTACTTGTAGCATATTCCGTCAAGAAATCCTTCAACAGCTGATCGTTGTCCTTAACCCACTCTTCATCCTTCTGACTGATTACATAAAGCGTGTAATCAAGAAGCAAATTAAAAGCAGGATTATAGAAATCATCTTCCTTATCGATAACCTTTTGCTGAGCAAGACAGGTGAACTGCTTTTCGTGGATTCGTACTATCCATGGCATCATTCGGCCGCGAAAGTTGTTGAACTCAGTCTGCGAAGTAGCAGAGCTAAATGCAATCAAAGCCTCCAGTTGTTCTGTAGTCAAAGGTGTCTTGTTGCTACCCAAAGCAGCACTACGCCATTGGCCTATAGTTTGGCTGACAGAACGTTGCAAGTCCTCTGGTTTGTATGTAGCCACTTTACCAATCTCGTTATAGGCGGTATCAATCATCCGGTCGGCATCACTACCCATCAGCATCTCGGTCAGTGCATAGAGTTTGGTAGTCATAAAATCGCCATGACGCAAATCACCCTTCTTCTTCAAGTTCCCCTTGCGATTAGGCAACAGCTCATAATCGTCTAGCAGGGTTATGTTATCGCTATCCACAAGAAATGAAAGAAAGCTATGCAGGTTGTCCGATTTCGCCCGAACCGATTCACAGACATTCTTGACGGTAACGTAAAACTCGCTATCGCGGTTACAATGCCACAGATGAACTACTTCAGACCATGCAATCAGGTCTGAAGTAGGCAGTAGGTAACACTCCTCCTCATTGCGCTTTACGTTCTTGGCATATTCGGCAAGCGTCAGTTCATATTGTGTTCGTTTCTCGTCCGTCAATTTGCTGTAAAAATCAGGATGTAACACTCTGACGCGAGCATCATTCATTGCTTTCAAACCGTCATCCGTAGGTATTACTTTCCACGATGGCACAACAGCCTTCCACATGTCCTGCAAATCCTTATAAAACCTTATAGTAATCTCGTCATCCTTGTCGCTATGGAAATTAACACTACACATGTCAAGACTCAAAGCACTAGCATTGCCTTCACAGGCATAAAACCGATGAAGAGCGGCCATCATCTCATGCAAAATCTTTTCGTTATGTACACCTTTTTCACGCTTTGAAGATACGTTCTCAGGTAGCATAATGTTGTTGCGTTTCTCTACAGGATGCCAACGCTTAGAGTGGAAGATGAAGTTTACACCGAAGTTCTCTGTGCCAAGCAGAGGAAACCACAAGAACAAACCGGGTATAGTATCCACCGAACCGCAAGATTCCGGATAGGGCGGCAATATCACTACGTCATTCACCTTACCTTCCTCATTGAATGACTGCAGACTGACTACGGAGATCGCCGTACTTTTGCCAGTAAGCATATCAGTTGTCTCTATTTCATTAACAACCTTAAACCATTCCGTGTCCCCTTCCATCCTCTGCTTATCGATGCTGTTTGTCTTGATGATACGGAAATGACGCTTTGCGCACAAATCATTTACCTCAATCTCCTTGATGCGTTCGTTAATCACCAGTACAAACGGCATCAATCTTATGGCGCTTGCCAATTGTCTGGAAACAGAATTCACTACAGACGGCTCAAGCTGGTAGGTAAAAGAAGTCCATTTCTGCTTCTCACCCAACAAATCGTATTTTTGATATAAGGGAAGGGTCTTATGCATATCATCCACCAGCTTCATCTCTTTACGCATTTCGCAGATAGCCTTCTCCAAATCGTTTCTGTATGAGCGGTTCAATTCAAAATTTTGCATATAGACATAACCTTTCAACTTTTCCGGACCACTCATCACCTTGTATGGTGCTGACACCTTAACAATATCACAGAAAGCATGTGTAGTCATGAATCCAGTCCCATACTGACCTACAAGGTCTGCCCCAGGGTTGTCTTTGCTGCTATTCTGGTTAACCAGAGCCAAGAGGGATGTATAGTCGAACGGCTTGCCATGATGTGAGAAAACAATCTTATCAGGTTTGAGTTCGATACGAATACGACTATTCTCATCCATATCCCGAGCATTCTGCACGAGTTCCCAGATGGCGCGCTCGCCACTCTTTTCGTCAAGATTCTCAATGCCTTGATTAATCTTCTTGCAGTAAGCCAGCAGTTCCTGACGTTGTTTCAAGTAGTTCTGATAATCCTCAATGGACTCAAATTCCATTTCTTCTTCCATATAAAGTATTTTTAGAGCCTGTTCAAAAATGAATGAAATCTTTTTTCTAAAAGGTTTCTGTATCCGTCTGATCGTTTCTTTCTTTGAAGCGACCAAACTTTAAAAAAGATGTATCAGACAGATTTAACGGAAACCGAGTAGCAATATATAACAAAAGTATTGAACCTGCAAGAAAGGAAGCAAAAAATATGATTTACAATTGATTTAGAACGCTATATTTTACCTGGTAAAGACAGGTTGTCAATGTCGGATCTTCCCCTTGACTTTCCCAAGTGACAGTTGGTCTATTACTACTATCTCAAATGGGCTTCCCTATTGAATTTTGACTTGTTGCTAGAGATTACGTGGGCATATACGTGTGAAACGAGGTCAAAGCATGGAACCCAGTGTAAAAACTATATTTGCCGATGGAGGCTATCGGGGAGAACTTGTCGATAACATAAGAAAGAAATTCGGATATGTCATTCAAGTTGTTATCAGCGCATAAAAGGAACAGGGATTCAGACCCATTCAAAAGAGATGGATTGTGGAAAGAACATTCTCATGGATGGATTACACTGCCGAAACTATGAACTAACACTCGATTCGGCAGAGGAAATGCTCAAATTAGCCACCATAAGATTATTATTGAGGACAAATTAAACAGGCTCTTAGCATATTGTATTTTTTCTTTTCTTATAAATGGAATTAACTGATTCCGTTCTTTCGTTTGCGTCCCCTCTTGGGAAGACCAGTAGTTTTGTAAGCAATCAAATCTCTTCCGTAAAACATGAGCTTTCCTGTTTCCGGCACTTTGACAAAAGGTAACGGATGCTCCAGGTGGTTGATGTAAGCATAGAGCGTACATCTATGAACGCCAAGGTAGCGTGCCGCTTCACTGATGGAATAAGTTCGTTCCGGCTCCATCTCATTTGAATATCTCTGTATAACCATAATTCGTTTTTCTTGTAAAACTACTGATGATGTGCATCTTCTGCAAGAGGTTAAACATGGGAACATATAGGAGTTTGTGGGATTTTGTAGGAATATGAAGGACTCTTGTTTGATTCTATAGTGATGGTCTCATTAGCGAAGAGTACAGATAGGGCTATGTGTTTTCTCAGATAGAAAAAGGCATATATTTCAGGGTTGACAGCGTTGACAAAGGTGATAGCCTTGAAACGGCTAATGAAGGCTGTGTGAAAGCCCCTGTAATACAATACATTTCTACTTTTTTAAGAAAATAAAGAATAAGAAATGTAACTCATGGTTTGTCAACACTTGGCTTTGATATTTTGACTGGGACCTGATTTTGTCAACGCAGGTCAACGTTTGTCAACGCAGGTTCTGGGATTGATGCAATTGATACTCAATGAATAGGTCTTTGTCAACGCTGTCAACCTCAAAATGTGTACATTTTATATTTCGAGGAATGTTTTTTTCAAACGGACATTCATAGATAAAAAGGTAATGAAAGTATCCTGTTTCATTTGTTCATCTGCGCCTCTCTGGATATTGTTTTGCAAAGTTGCCGCAGGCATCGTCAAACATCAAATCCGTAGCACAAAATCTTCCTCAATCAAGTTGAGCGTATTTTCCACTCCTTGATTTGTCTTATTGACTGCCTGCGTTCTGAAAAGCAAAAAATATCCCTTCGGGCAAGCTGAAAACTTGCAAACAAAAGGGAAAACAATCAGAACGTATGGCACAGATGGACGATACAATCAGAAAGCAGTTGGAAAAGCCGCAGACATGGTTCTGCAAATATTTTCCCAAACGCATCCGAAACGTGGGTGAAAAGGAAATTGCCGACAGGCAGATGGTTTATGACTTCAAGGATGGAAGAGCCTTTGAGACAGTGGCACAAATGACGGCATCAAGTATGGTGGCGCAGTATGGAAATTCTTGTGGGGACATCGTGTTTGTTCCAGTCCCGGCATCAACAAGTCAGAAACACGAACTCCGATACAAAGCCTTCTGTGAAAGGGTGTGCGAACTGTCCGGAGCTATCAACGGCTACGACCATGTGAAAGTATGTGGGGAACGCTTGGCTATCCATGAGAACCGAAAATCGGAGAAAGCTATCCGCAAAGTGAACATTATTGAATTTGATGAAGAATGGTTCGATGGCAAGACTATCGTGGCATTTGACGATGTTATCTCTCGTGGCATTAGCTATGGTACTTATGCCAACCAACTTGAAAGTCTTGGTGCGAATGTGATTGGGGGCATCTTTTTGGCAAAAACTCATTATAAGGTAAGATGAATATGGAAACACTTGAACTGATAAAGGCTGAGTCCATAGCCTTCACGGGGCATCGGGATATTCCGGTGTCCCAAATGGATGGAGTGAGGGAACGGCTAAAGGCTGCAATTTCCCATGCTTACAAACATGGCAAACACAATTTTTATTGTGGTATGGCTTTGGGTTTTGATAGATTGGCGGCAGAAGCAATCATTTCTCTCAAAGAGGAATTGCTCCATGTCAGGTTGGTAGCTGTCGTTCCCTTTCGGGGACAATCCAACCGGTGGTCAGCCATTGAACAAAGACGATATAGGCTACTTCTTGCCCAGGCAGATAAGGTTGTTGTTTTGAGTGAGCACTATTATCAAGGATGCTTGCTCAGACGAAACGACTATATGCTGGCGCACTCTTGTGGTGTGATAGCCTACTTTGACGGCAAGCCGAAAGGGGGTACATATTATACTTGTGGGAAAGCCCGGGACAAAGGGATGGAGGTGGTTAACCTTTACGAAATTGGGGATTAAGGGAGGTTTAAAAGCCAATGCTGATAAATTAAAGTACAATTCTTGCGAAAATTTCGCAGGAATTGCACTTTAATTTGCTATATGGGAAGCTCAGAATGTTACGAGCAAGCCTTCTTTACAGACCAATCGACCTATGTTCCAGCCTATGCTTGACATTGCCATTATAATACTATCTTTATGAAAGAAGCATCATCTTCGTATTCCTTGTTTACAAGGGATGTCGTATCTGACATTTGATTGACCTCTGTTTGCTTGTAGAATCCGTCAGTGCAAAGAAGAAGTACATTTCCTGTATTGACCTCTCTGCATTGATAAGGTATATCTGTTCTTAAGCCTGCTCCCTTTATACATCTTGTAAGCAAATATTTGCCATATCCAGCATCCAATATATGGTCTGTGGTTAATTGTTCTGCTTTATCGTGGTTGAAAAGGTAGATTCTGACATTACCCAGCCAAGTATAGTGAATGTTATTGCCAACAATGAAGGCTATGGCAACAGCTGCTCCCATTTTGCTGTGAGTTTCCATGCTCTTCTGACAAATAGTTTCATCGGCATATTCCAACGCTTTACCCAACAATTTTTGTATAGGCAATCTTTCCACATGCTCACAAATAAAGGCAGTGATTGTACTTTACAATCAGATCTGCCGCTTCCTTACCGAAGGTCAAGCCACCCATGCCGTCTGCCAATACTGCTACAGCTTTATTGGGAGTTAACTGGTGGACAGACAAACTATCTTCATTGGAATAATGTATGCCTTCTATTGAAAAACTATCTATCTTCATCGCTTTCTTCTTTCTTTAATATTTCAACCATTCCAATAAGTGCATTTCTGATAATTTGATGCGCGTCGCTTCCGGAATGTCTGCTACTCATAGAGTTGATTAATGGACTACTTTCATCCAACTCAATCTGCTCTTGCAGTTGGTCGGTATAGAATTGAAGATGCTCTTTGGTAAGAAAATCTCTCATTTCACAGGCAATCCAACTGGCCCCACCTGTCAAAAGGTCGAAGTTTTCACTTGTATCTTGAACTTCGTCAGGAACAGGTTGCTTGAACGACACATTTGCCAAATAGAAGTTATCCATTATGTAGAGCATATCGGCAGCATCTTTGTCGGTAAGTAAATGCCTGTCGAGCCAGGTGTCAAACTTTATTAGAAATTGTCCGGATAAAGGAGCCATCCTTATAGTAATAGCATCATCGATTATAACCGTATCGGCTATGCTCATTACATCTTTGAAGCATTTGACCGACATTTCCGGATTGCCTTCAGGCGGCCATGCCACTTTCTCGTCAGCTTCCAGTTCTCCAAAAGGAACGATGTCGATTTCATAATCATTGGTACCATCTGCACCTATGTAATAGAATCGTTGTTTCGGTTCCCCTTTAATAAAATGGTTTTCCAATAAATGTTCCTTCAATAAATCAAACTGACTCCAATCCTTCAATGCGATTGCCACATCAAGATCGGCAGTTCTTCGAGGCGAAGGTGGCATTTCAAGAATTTCCATAGCAATGTCTCTTGCCAATGCGCCCACAACATACACATCCAGTTGAAGGTCTTTCATCACTCTGTTCAATGCCTCAAAGGTATCATAAAGCAGATTATTTTGTAATGCGTCTCGCGTAATTTTATATTCCATTTTCTTTGATTCTTAAAGCGGCTTCATGGCATCGGCTATCACCGGTGCCCATCAAGTCGGCATATATAACTAAAGTAGGAGCCAATTTTTCTTTCTCATCTCCTATCCAGAACTTCTTGTAAATACGTATTTCTCCATTAGGGTCAGGCACCACCGCACCAGTCCGAAGAAGCAATGAACTCACTACCTCGGAATAAATTTCAAATTCGCCCGGAATCAAGTAACCGTCCACTAAATTGGCACCACAATCGCCGCCCCAATACATTCCTTCAGGAAGCAGCATTTCTTTCCATTTCTTTCTGGCGTCCGGAGTGCGGAAGCTCATCTGGTTAATGAGTAATTTGGGTTTCAAGAACTCATTATACTGTTGTTGCCACCACTCAATAAGCTCTTCACGCATGGCAATCCGTCTTCCTTTATCGGTTTGCACTAAGTATCGCTTCGTCTTCAACAGATCAAAAGCTTTTGTAATAGTGCCAAGGGATAATCCGACTTTTTCCTGAATTTCACGATATGACCAGTTTATGCTTTCGGGATTTTGCAGGAAGAACAAGATGAGTTTGATGTTTGTCTCACTTGTTTTTGATACACTACTTGTATTACCCGAAGTTATTTTTTTTTGTCCGGAAATCTTGATGGTCAGATTTTCATGCCTGATGTCGCAATTACCAGCTTTGTCTATCCAATTTATACGATTATCCGCAAGCGTATTGGCTAACTTAGGATAGAGTTTGTTGGTTATTAGAATCATAGGCATACCTTCATCGTTCATATTATTGATACTATCTATGACAGAAAAGACATTGGCGTTGCTTATGGTTTTCTTGATTTCACAACAAAATCCTATACCATTAATGCAAACGGATTTATCCATTTTATCATCAATGGTAATATTGTCATTCCCCGTCGCTACTTTCAAGTTATTAATAGCTTCATGAAATAATTCCATATAGTCAGTTCCCCATATTTATATTCCTTTGTTCATTGTTTATACACTGTTCATAAATTCGTGAACAGTGCAAATTTAGTGAACATTTCTTGTTTGAGCAAGTCTTATGTTCATTATTTCCTTGTGTTCACGAATTTATGAACAGGCTTGATTTAGTGAACAAAATATTGCTTGTTGATGTCCTGGCAATATTCTCAGCAAGGTATGATTAGTGTTATCGCACTAATTATTAGCTATTTATCGTAAATTTCTGATTCTTAAAAGTTATCTGAATCTTGCACATCAGTTATTACTTCTGTTTCCAATTCCAGACCAAACGCATCTTTTAGTTGCAGATAATCAAAGCAAAGAGCCTTCGGACGATTCACTTTGACTTTCCTGACTTGTTCGCCATTGACAACCTCTATCGTATAGTCCGGCAAACCGCTTGGAAGCAGAATCGTAAACCGGTCCTGTTTCAAGCCTAAATAGGACGAGTGCGATTTCAGGTATGACATAATGGTGGACCAATTGGAACGGTTGGCGGTAGCGTTCATGTTCCGGCTGTTGAACAAGGATGCCACAGCTGCCATGTTTAGATACAGAACAGGACGAGCCTCCATGAACTCGATGTCTTCCTTGGCGGATAGGGGACGGAACGCTTTCAGATACCGGATGTGGTAATGAGTCTTGTCGATACATTTTCCTGAAGTCTGGAACCCCTGCAACATATTCCAGAAGTCGGCTACCTCGGAACTTTCCTGTGCCAGTTCATTTTGGTTGCGTATTCCCTTGACGGCGGTCTCGAATAACTCTGTATAGCCGAAAGGTACATCTATCACTGTTTCCAACGTGCGGAAGGTTGCCAGCGGAATCACCCAGTTTCCGAAAATACGGTCATGGATAGTTTCGTTTTCCAGCTTTGCAGCCAGTTCTCTTTTGGTGATGGAATAGATTTCGGGGAAATTCTTCTCGAATAGTTCCCGATGGGTCAGGATTTCTATTGTCAGATGGGTCAGTCCCAAGTTGCAGAGAGCCACCAAATCTTCGTAATGCCTTTTCTCCATTTGGTTGAACGAGGTTTTGGAGAAGGCAAGGAAGATGACACGGGTGTAGAGTGCCATGTCTTGCGTGGGCTTGTCCTGTCCGCATAGTGCCACTCCCGTAGTTACAATGGTTTGGGCAGCCATACCATCAGTATTCGTGTTCTTCTTGGTTTGACCGCCACCGCCCCAAAGCCCTTTCAGGTAGGCGATCTTGCGTATATCCAAGTCGTTCTTGTATTCATCAAGCACAACAAGGGTGTTGACCGCCTGCGACACTCGGTCGTTCATGGCAGGCACGGAAGTAACGCCCAAGTTGGGCGGATCTATGCCGTGCAGGAAGAAAGACTGGAGTGAGGTGGCAAGGGTAGTCTTACCGGTTCCCTTCTCGCCAAAAAGGTTGAGAATGGGGAAATGACGGGTACGTTTGAATATGATGTCCCGGAACAGGGTGGACAGCAGATAGCAGAAAGCAATGGAAGCATTTTCGCCAAACACGTCCGTTAGCCTTGATACATAGTCATACAGTTTCACGCCGTTGCGGTTCTCATGTACCATCAACCGCTCGAACTGAAAGATTTCCTGATTGTGAAGGTAGATTTTGGATGTGGCAGGTATATAGAATGCCTTTCCATTGACGCCACGGACAATACCGAGGTCATCAACGTTCCTGAACGCACCTTCCACCAGTATGCCATTGCCGAAAGCAAAAAAGCCTTTGGTACCATTCCAGCCTAATTTTCGGATGCGTTCCGCCGTGTCGGTTTTGGAATAGAGGTATTCCTTGACACGGTTGAGCTTGTCAATCTTCGCCAGCCACACATAATTGCCTAAGGAACCTGCCTTTTGCTGGAAATTGCTCAACGAGCAAAGTTCGGATTCCTTCAGTTCAATGACACGGCATACGTTATATATATTCCGCATCCGAAAGATACGGGTTCCGTTGCTCTCGTCCTCTATATGGAACAGCGGTTCCATGATGAAATTGGAAATACGCATCGAATCCTCGTCCTCCTCTCCAATGGCATAATAGCAGTTTTCACGGACAAACAGACCGAACTGACGCAGTAGCTCCGCTTCGCGTTGCAGGTCATTCATGGAGGACGGCAAGTCATTTTTCGTCCGGGCTTCCCCACGAGCCTGAACGACGGCATCTCGCCACAGTTTCACCTTACCGTGCAGTTTTGCCAACTGGTCGATACACTGGTCAAACACTAACTGGTCTTTGATATAGCGCAACAGGTCGGCTATCTCAGCCACGCATTTCCGTTCTTCCACCAAGGAGGATGCCACAAGGAAACGTTTCTGGGCTAACCAAATGATGAAGTGTTTTTCCATAAGCGAAGTATAGTCTTCGCTGCAATGGATGAAACTGTCTGCATCATTTTTGGCGTATTTTACCTCTGAAACTTCACTTGCCAATTCCTTGTCAGTTGCTGGAACTTTCAGGAAAGGCAGTTCTCTGACTGTCGTATGGAATCCTTTTTTAATTGCCGCTGCACCGTTTGCCATGACCGCTTCGAAGCCAGCTCCGTAGAACTTTCCTTCGGCAATGTCCGAATCCGGTATAAAAAGCACAACGAAGCGGCGTATTTTTTCAGCTGCTCAAACTGGCTGTCAGTCCAGGATGTACCAAGGGCGGCTACAGTGTTGTCATACCCTATGGATTGCATCCTTAGTACATCGGGCGCACCTTCCACAACAATGATGTAATCCACATTGCGCAAGCGACTGACCCGGTCAATGCCGAACAGGTTTTCCCCTTTGGAATAAATCGGGCAGGTTGCGGAGTTGATATATTTCGGAGCGTTCTTGTTGTCGCCTATGTATCGGGCGGTATAGGCGATAATGCGTCCCCACCTGTTCCGTATGGGAATCATGATGCGTTGGCGAAACATGGCATAAGTATTGCCGTCCTCATTGCGTTTGAGCATTCCTAATTCATACAGCAGTTCTTCATTAAGTACTTTTCGTTGACAATACTCAATAAACGCTTGGCTGTTTTGAGGTGCATAGCCAATGCCGACCATGGAACAAAACTCTTCCGTCCACCTGCCATACGCATATTCCCGGGCTTTACTGCATTCCCCGTTATCCGTATGTCTTAAATTCTCTACGAAGAAACCTTGTACTGAGTCAAGGGCAGTCAACAGTGCTTCCTTATGCTTAGCTTCGGCTATCTGCTCGTCATTTCGCTCTTCTTGAATATATTCAACAGGAATGTTATGCTGCTTGGCAATAAACTCCACGGCTTTTATAAAGGAAAGATTCTCTTTTTCCATGATAAAAGTAATGGTATCACCGCCACGGTTACAGCTGAAACAGTGAAACAGATTTTTATGTGGGCTTACAACAAATGAGCCAGTCCTTTCCGCATGGAAAGGGCATAGCCCCATCAGCGTCGAACCTTTCCGTGAGAGTTTGACGTAGGATTGGAGAACCTCTTCAATGGCAAGATTCCTGACTTTTTGAATGACGGACTCGCTAATCATAAGGTTGTTAGAATGTTCCAGCACTCAATGATTGACTGTCCGGAGTATTTGGGACGGTAGGTGTTGTTCGGGTTGAGCGGCTGGATATAGCCGTTCAGCCTGTACTTGCGGAGTGTCTTGTTGCTTATACCCAGTTCGGCACAAGTCCGCTTAACCGAATAGACTCCGTTGGGGTCGCACGTTGGTTTAATTTCTTTCATATAACATTTACCTGCTTACTTTTATACTGCCCCTTTAAAAATGCTGGTAATAGCTATACCGCTAGAGCAGTTTCTTTATCGGATATAGCCACAATTTGGTTTACTTTCCTTGTTTCTTCTTGCATCTATTTTTATTTTCTGTCGATGGAATGTCGAAATAGTCTTGAACGGTGCGTTGCAAAAGACGGAGGTCGGCAGTCCTGTATTCCACCTTGCCCGGCCTCTTGTATATTTCCACTTTTCCCTGTCGCCTCCATCTTTCGATATTACGACGACCGAAAAGTTCGTATGCTTTCCTTTGGCTGATAAATTCCGGGTCGTCATGATCCGTCTTTAGCATCTTGACAATCCGTGCAGAAAGGTCTTCCAAGAAGGTCTCATACGGGATAATTCGGTCTATAAACTGAAAGAATGCCATACTTACAGAATACGTTTGACGATTATGGTTTGTTCTTCCCTGTTTGTCTTCGTCTTGAACTGACGATTATGAATTGCTCCCAGTTCTGAGGCTTGCGTGCGGACGCTTTTCAACCGTGAAATGTGGAATGTAACAGAATCGCCTACTTCGAGGGCTACAAGTGCCGGACGGATTTTTTCCAAGTTTTCAGTCATAATTGTTGGATGTTTAATATTTAATGTTTAACTTTGTCCCTATAAAAGAGATGATAACGCCACAAAGTAACATAAAAAGGTTTATCTATCCAAATATTCGTTTGATGATTTATTATTTAAGATTCAATTAATGATTAAAATCTATGGATGTAGATGTAAAATACGTGCATGTGGGTGAAGCGATAGATAGACGTCGCAACGAGCTTGGGCTTAGCAAGTCTGAATTTGCCGGAGAATTGGCGTTCCCCAACAGCACGTTAACCGCATATTGGAGAGGGAGACAATGGAGACTAAACGGCTTGTTAGGGTCTGTGAGGTTTTAGATTTTAACTTCTTCTCGCTGTTCTGTCCGGTTCAGCATCAAATTTCCGCATACCTTGCGGCAGTAGCTTGGAAGGAAATGCCCATAACATTATTGGCGATGCCGAACTTGCCAGTCAGTTGGCTCAGGCTCATATTTTGAGGATTTCTTTGATTTATGTGTTCCCAACATCTAAATAGAACAGCAGTTGTAAGTTCATAAAACAGTCTCATCATCCAATTCATACCTTCTTTTCTCATTTTTGCACACATCTTTTTTTTATATTGAAGGCAATAGCCAAGAAGGCAAAGTCCATGAAGACCTTATCCTTTGCAAAATGGCGGAAACGTTTGTAGTTCATATTGTATTTTATTTGTCCGAACACAGCTTCCGGTTCTATACATCTCTGTCCTCTGTGTTTCAGTCCTTCCTTGGAACATAGCAGTTCTTTGGCTTTCTGCTTGTATTTTCTGAGTCTGTGATTCAAATTCTATCGTTCTGTTCCCCTT
>VOFI01000277.1_pt1 | contig 58001 bp, 72 predicted proteins | sample 5384131 | NCBI WGS metagenome assembly VOFI01 (sample SAMN12384728, study PRJNA508395) | human gut metagenome | isolation source: healthy gut H | host: Homo sapiens
CCCTGCGGCACGCATCTCCCTGAAGACTCAGGCTCCGGTCCCTGTAGCAAGCCGCTTGCCAGGCATCCTTCACCAGCCGGTGATGGTACGCACTGCGGCACTGGAAGCCCAGCAGGGGCCTGGAGCGTCCGGTGAATGCCGGTCTGGGAACAAAATCCTCACCGGCTCACATGGGTGACGCCACAGGCCGCATCATCCACCACCACGGCAATGGTAGCCGCACAATCCTTGCGGCCCAGAATCGATCCCCCAGTTCCTCGGGCGGCAGACCTGGTCTCGGACCGCATGTCCCGCCACAGCAGGGGTCCCGTAATCCGCGCCGCGGCAGTCAACCGCCACGAAAGGGCTTGCCGGATTTGAGAAAGCTCCTTCCGGCGCCCCTTGTCAAGCAGGCGGGTTCCCGGATAAACGTCCACGCGGCCGCCCTGCGGCGCGCGCCGCTTATGGCGGCCACCTCCTCCCGCAATCATCAGGAATGGATGCCCGTGGAAATCCACCAACGTGGTCGTGCTGGGCCAGGTACAGAAACTGGGCTATGAAGGCATCCAGATGTTCACGGTAACGCCCATGGGGCTGATTTACGCGGCTGCGGGGCTGCTTTACCTCTGGACCTTTGGCCGCAAATGGCTCCCGTCCCGCCCCCACCCTGTCCACCATGCTCCCCGGCGGCATCCAGCGCGACTTCCTGCTCCAGGTCAGAATCCCCGCGGACTCCCCGCACATCGGCGCCACTCCCGTCAGCCTCATGCAGTCCGAACTGGGACGACAGCCGCGGACTGGAAACGCTGGAACAGCGCGACGTGCAAATCGTGGAAGGCATGATTGCCAACAATTCCTGAATTCGCCGGACTGTCCCTGTCCGAACTCAAGCTGCGCCAGCGGTTCAACATTTTTGTGCTCGCCATCCACAGGCAGGGCAAGAACATCACGGACATGGGGCCGGATACCAAGCTGGCCGCCGGGGACACCCTGCTGCTGGAAGGCCCGCAGGAAGGGATGAACCGCATCCTGACCAAGCAGCGCATCATTCCCCTGAGCCAGCGCCCCGCGGACGCGCACAACCGCAGCAAGCAGGGCTGGGCCATCCTGGCCATGGGGCTGTTCATCTTCATCGGGCTGCTGGGCTCCTTTGAGCAGTACGGGGAATTCTTCAAGTTCTTCGCGCGCTTCAACCCCTTCTACCTCGCGTTCATCGGCGCCCTGATCGTCGTCATCTCCGGCTGCGTCAAGCCGAAGGAAGCCTACCAGGCGGTGGACTGGGGCATCATCTTCCTGATTCTGGGCATGCTGTGCGTGGGGGAAGCCATGAGCAAGACCGGACTAGCCAAGGCCATCGCCTTCGGCGTGGTGGACAACATAGGCCCCATGGGCTGCCTTGTCGCCATCTCCGGCCTCTACCTGATCTGCTCCATCCTGACGGAAATGATTTCCAACAATGCCGTAGCCGCCGTCATGGGACCGCTGGCCTATGAAATGGCCCTGCAATTCGACGCCAACCCCATCCCCTTCATCCTGGCCGTCATGTTCGGCGCCAGCGCCAGCTTCTCCACCCCATCGGCTACCAGACCAACACTTACGTGTACAACGCAGGCGGCTACAAATTCAAGGACTTCGTGAAAGTGGGCCTCCCCCTCAACATCCTCCTGTGGGTCATCTTCACCTGCACCGTCGGCTGGCTGTACCCGCTCAAGTAGGAATGCCCGGTTTTCCTGAAAAAAGCCCGTTGAAAATTTTTCCGCGGGCCTTTTCACGACCGGCAGGATGACGTTCATTACCCCCCGGTCCGGCACCAGGAGGCCAAACAACCATCATGGAACCAGGCAATTCTCCTCACCGGGCTTGCCGGAAAGCCACGATCGGGGAATTCCCCTATATGTTAACGCGGCAGCTTCCGCAGAAACACAGGAGCACGGGACCTTATGCCCTCATCAGCGCCACCCGCATGGACTGGCACTTGATCAGGGCGGAAAAGGCGGCATAGTCCGCCTCACGGTCGGAGGAAACCAGGCAGTACCGGTACTGCGGCAGGCAGGCGTCTTCCTGTTCCGCATTGCGGAGGCGCAGGGAGATGGTTTCGTCACAATCCGTCTGCCGTCCGCAGAGGCGGTTTTTCAGTTCTTCCTGCGGCACGTAAATATAAACGTCCGCATAGCAGAGGGGAAGAATGCCCTCCCGGCAGGCGCGGACCTGGGCGGCCCCCTGCACGTCTATGTCCATCACCACGTTTTTCCCCTGTTCCAGAAGATTCAGGATGTCCGCCTTCAGCGTGCCGTAACGGTTGCCGTGCACCTCCGCATATTCCAGAAAGTCCCCCCGCTCCACCCTGGCGGCGAATTCGGAGGCAGTCAGGAAGTGGTAGTCCACCCCGTTCACCTCTCCGGGCCGGGGCTGGCGCGTCGTGCAGGAGATGCTGTACACGCACAGTCCGTTTTCCGTCGCGCGGCGGCACAAGGTCGTTTTCCCGGAACCGGAAGGCCCGGACACCACCAGCAAAGTTCCCAATGGCTGTTTCATGGCTGTTATTCGATGTTCTGAACCTGTTCCCTGATTTTTTCCAGCTCCGTCTTGGCCGCCACCACCAGATGGGCCAGCGTGGAGTCGTTCGCCTTGGAGCCGATGGTGTTGAATTCCCGGAAGATTTCCTGGCAGAGGAAGTCCAGGGGCCTGCCCGCGGGCGCGGACGAACCGCACAAGGTGCGGAACTGGTCAAAATGGGAGGAAAGGCGGGTGATTTCCTCGGAAATGTCGCACTTGTCCGCAAACAGGGCCACTTCCCGGATGATGCGTTCATCGTCCGCAGAAACGGACAGGTCGGCCTCCGCCAGACGCTTGAGCATGGCTTCCCGCAGCCTGACGGGCACGGAAGGGGCGTGCTCCGCGATGCTGAGGCGGAATTGTTCCAGCGTATCCAGCTTGCCCAGCACGTCCGCTTTCAGATTGGCTGCTTCCGCCGCGCGCATGGCGGTAAAAATCTTTCAGGGCGGCCTTGAGCGCCTCTTCCACCACCGGCCAAGCCTCCTCCGGAGAAAGGGCGGCTTCCGCCGTGGAAGCGATGATTTCCAGCCGCAGCAAGTCGGACGCCTGGAGGGGCATGGGCTGCCCGGCCAGGTCAGCCGCACGGTTCAGCAGCCCCTGCGAGGGAGGCCAGCTTGTTTTCATCAAGCTGGAGGGAGCCGTCCGCTTCCGCCAGCCGTTCCACGGAGACGGAGACGCCCACGCGGCCGCGTGATACGGCCCCTGGACGATGGAGCGCACGGGGCGTCCCATTCCGCATAGCTGCGCGGCACGTTGACGGCAATTTCCGTCTGTTTGCGGTTTACGCCTGATATTTCAACAAGGATGTTGTAACGGTCTGTCTGGGCAACGGCTCTGCCGAAGCCGGTCATGCTGTTCATGGTTACGGGTCAGATTTAGGTTAAGAATGGGAGTAGGCCTTCTTCACCTCGTCCGCCACGATGGAAAGCCCCTTGCGCAGGAGTTCCTCCGTCTGGGTGAAGCTGATGCGGATGCATTCATGCCGGTGCGGCCAGGGTTCCCCCTCCTCCGGAAGGGCGAAGAAGAAGTGGTGGCCGGGATTCACAAAACATCCCCGGGCCTTGCACCGTTCGTAGAGTTCCTGGCACGTGATGGGAAGCCCCTCGAACCACAGCCACAGGAACATGGCGCCTTCACTCTTGTGGACGCGCCACGGGATGGATTCTCCGAAGAGTTCCGGCAGCAGGGACAGGGCGAATTCCGCCTGTCCGCGGTAAAACGGCGTGAGGGTTTCACGGCAGACGCGCTCCAGCGTGCCGTCTTCCAGATAGGGCGTTACCAGCGCCTGGCCCAGGTTGTTCGGGCACAGGGAGGAGGTGGTCACCATGCTGACCACGGCCCGGATGACGTCCGGGCGCGCAATCACGATGCCGGTGCGCGTGCCGGGCAGACCGATTTTGGAAAGGCTCATGGTCAGGATCATGTTTTCATCCCAGGCCGGCTTCACGGGCACAAAGCAGATGTTGGGCAGCGGCGGTCCGTAGGCGTTGTCAATCATCAGGGGCACCCCGGCGCGGGACGCCATCTCCCGCAGGCGGTCCAGCTCCTCATCCGTCACCACATTGCCGGTGGGGTTCGTGGGGCGGGACATGCAGACGGCGGCCGTTTCCGGGCGTATGTCCAGGCGGTCAAAGTCAATCACGTACTTGAACGTATGGCCGTCCAGCATGCGGATGCCGGGCCGGATGCCCCGGAACATCACGCCCCCGCACAGGGACTGGGACTGGTAGCCCACATAATCCGGGCACAGCGGAAAAGGATTTCACGCATGCCTCCGCCCGGGCAAGGTCCCGCGAGCATGTTGAACAGCGTGAAGCAGGCCATCTGGCCGCCCTGGGTGATCGCCACGTTCTCCGGCGCCAGGTTCCAGCCGCAGCGTTCATTGAGAAAACGGACCAGCGCGCGAATGAAGGCGGGGTCACCGCCCGGATGGGCGTAATGGCCCACCAGCACGTCAAACTTTCCATTCCGCACCAGCTCCGCCATGCTGCGGCGCCAGAGTTCCGTCACCTCAGGAATGACGGCGGGGCTCCCACCGTTCAACTGGCACAGGCCTGTTTCCTCCGAATGGAGGGCCTTGAACAAATCCTCCATCAAATCATCAATACCCGTTCTGGCCGTCAGGTGGCCTCCAATCGCCGATAATTGCATCATGCCGCGGGCATTGTAGCCGCATGCGCGTTTTATGCGAGAAAATCATTGTTCCGCAGGGCGCATGAACAGTTTGACTTTCCCCCCGTTAATGTTCATAATCCCCGGCATGTTCAATATCGTGCGATTCACCAGGCGTACCTGTCCGGCGCTGGCCCTTGCGCTGGCCCTCACCTCGTGCGACAGCGGTACGAATGAAGCCCTTACCTCCTTTATTACGGGAAATTCTCCTCGGAACACCAGCAGCTCCAGGCCCAGCTCCAGCAGGCGAAGGACGCCCTGGCCCAGATAGACCAGGAAATCAGCCGCGCGGAATCCCACGACGCCCGCGTGAACTACAATCTTCAAAAACGGCTTTCCACCCCGGGAAAAGTCACCACGCCTCCAAGCGCCGCGACTTCGAGCACCTGTGCTTTGACATTGAAGACATGCGCAAGACGCTGGCTCAAAAGCGCAAGCAGGAGTTCCACGCCCTGCAATACCAGTATAACGCGTATGCCGCCAAACGAGCAGTCCCACCCGGTAGATTAACCCCACCCCCCACGTAACCCATGACTGACTCACCTTCCCCCAAGCCGTCCGACGAGGCCCTCCCTCCTTCCGAAGACGAAGAGGGGAGAACGGCGAAGAACACAAGACGGAACCTCCGCCCCTGCGGCTAAAAAACGCCTGAAAACCTCCCCTGGACGTTGTGTCCGAACACGCCGCGGAAGAAGAATCGGCCCGGCAGGAAGACGCCGAACGGAAAGCCAGGGAGACGCCCTTTTCTGGAATCTGTGCCTTGGGCTGTTCGCCCTCATCGTCATCGGGGCTGGCTACATCGTTTATGAAAAAAATTCTCCCCAGCTCCCGGACCCGGTCAAAGACGCGCGGGAGGCGCTGGAGGCCAATCACTCCCAGCTCCTGAAAAAGCAGGTACAGCTCATGGAAATACGGAACAGGACCGCCCCCAAGGAACAGCTCCTCGGCCTGCTGGACATTTTTGAACATACGGCATCCGATCTGGAAGAGACGCAGAAGTCCATTGAGAAGGAGAAAATGCGCGTGGCCGGCATCCGGGGGGAAATCCGCTCCTACTTTGAACGCTACCGCCAGGACGCCAGGGCCAAGGCCCGCGGCCGCAAATTCGACATCCTCAGAACATCCCATTCCGGCAAAACCTACCTGAACGTGGAAATCACCCGCGTGGAAACTCCACAGTCCCCAAAAGAAAGTGGTGGTGGAGGACCTGGACCCGCCCGCCGGAAAGCCGCAAATTGAAACGCCCACACACACGGGAGATTCGGACGGATCCTCTTCCGGGAACATGGGTTCCTCCCGCCCATTCTCCGCTGCCCCCATGTAACAATCATCTCCATATTATGAAAACACTCATATTACCCCTCGTGGCCGCGCTCCTTGCCGGAGTCGCCGGAGCTTCCGAAGCCTGGAGCACCAACCCCGCAGAGGCCATGCAGCAGGCCGCCGCCCGGAAAAAGGGCGTGATGCTGGAATTCACCGGTTCGACTGGTGCGGAGCCTGCATCATGCAGAAAAAAGCAGGCCCTTTCCCCTCCCCAAAGTGCAGGAAGACATCGCCCGCTCCTTCATTCCCGTGGAACTGGACTACCCGCGTAAAAAGCAGCAGGACGAACAGACAAAAGCTTCTCTGAAACCTACAAGAAATCCTACGGCATCACCGGATTCCCCACGCTGGTGTTTGCGGACGCCCAGGGGCGCCCGTCCATACCGTCGTAGGCTACTCCAATCCGGACCAGGTCATGCAGGATATGGAAAAGGCGGCGGAAGCCCTCAAAACGCAGCAGGCCCTGACGGCCAAACTGGCGGGACAGCTTACAGAGCAAGAGCGCCGGGACGCCCTGGTCCAGCTGCTGAACACGGTTCCCCAGTCCAGCATCCGCACCTTCTATAAGCCGGCTCTGGAAGAACTGGCGAAACTGGATCCGCAGGATGCTTCCGGCATCCGCGCCAAACTGAACAGGAAAGAGCTGCTCAATACCCAGAGAGAGGAATTGGCCGATACGTTCCGGCAGAAAAACGTCCACATCCTGGCGGAGCAAAAGCCTGACGAAGCCCTTTCCATCATGGACGGCTACCTGAAGAAGGACGGGCTGCTTCCGGAAGTCAAACAGGCTGTCCTCATGCAAGAGGTGAACCTGCTCATGCAGCAAAACAGGGTGAATGAACTGGAACGGCCCCTTAAAAAGCCATTGCGCTTCTTCCGGACAGCTTTGAAGGAAAAAAGGTGCAGCAGGCTTCTGGAAAAACTGCCCGAAATCAAGAAGGAACGGGGCCAGCTGAAGCCGGGCGAAGAGCCCCCGCTTCCCCGGAGCCATCCGGGCCACTAAAATGATCGTTCCTCCGGCGCCCGCGAAAAAATAACCTATTTTTTCCTGCCGGGTACCGGGTTCTCCTGCCCGGCAGGTCCGCACATGGACCTTTCCGCCAACCACATCCTCGTCGTCTTCCTGCTCACTACGCTGGCCGGTCTCGCCACCGGCATAGGGGTGCTGGGGAGAGGCGCAGCACCGGCTGATGGAATTTGAAGGTCACACGGCAGGCGCATGGATTGCCATTGCCTCCTTCTTCGGAGGCATTGCCGTGGCGGCCCTGATTGACTACCTGGTGCCGGAAGACGAAAACCCGCACGAAGCGCGCGGCCCGGAAGACATCCACGGGCAGGGCAGCGGGGAATTTTCCTCCTCCAAAATCAAAAGGTCCGGCATCCTGTTCGCGCTGGCCATCGGCATCCACAACTTTCCGGAAGGGGTCGCCACCTTCGCCGCCGGGCTGGACTCCCTGACGCTGGGCACGTCCATCGCCCTGGCCGTAGCCGTCCACAACATTCCGGAAGGGATTGCCGTGGCGGTGCCTCTTTACTACGGTACGGGCAACCGTAAAAAAGCCCTCTTCTATTCCTTCCTCTCCGGCCTGGCGGAACCGGTGGGCGCGGCCATCGCCATGCTCTTCCTGTTCCACTTCCTCACCCCCACCGTGCTGGCCATCCTCTTCGCTTCCGTGGCGGGCATCATGGTCTTCATATCCTTTGACGAGCTGCTGCCCATGGCGGAACGCTGGGGGCACCACCACATTTCCATCATGGGCATCATTGCCGGGATGCTGCTGATGGCGGTTGTCCTGATCTGACCGGCCCTGCTGCGGGAAAGAAATTTTCCGTGTCCTGGATGCGGGCATATTGAGCATGGTTCATGGCTCTTCCCCTCCTGGCCCTGATTCCGGCCCTGGCAGGCTACATCCTGACGGACTGGCTGCACATTCCGGATACAAGGCTGAGCGTTTACGGGGACGCCCTGACCATCCTCCTGTGGGGAGCCCTGATAGTTCCCTGCGCGGCGGCGGCATTCAGACGCCTGCATGATACGGGCAGGAGCGGCCTCTGGATTCTTTCCGTGCTGCTTCCCTTCGGCCTGGGGCACCTGATTTTTTCTACCTGACGCTGGGAGAAAGCAAGACGGACGGCAACAAGTACTGCCGCCGCGGGCGCACAGCCGGCAAAAACGGAAAAAGCCGCCTTTCACGCCGTTTTACCTTTACTGGCTCATCAGCCTGCGGAAGCTGACCACGGTGGCCGGGCGCGCCTCACGGGCGGAATTCTGGTCCTTCTTCCTCCTTTCCGTCCTCCTGTTCCTGCCGCTGGGCTACAGCATGATAGACGTGGACAGCAACCCGCTGGGCTTTTACGTCTCCCCGTCCCGCCAAATCCTGCTGTACGCCGCCCACCCGCAGGATACCCTGATCCTGCTGGCGCACGCCTGCTTTAACCCCACCTTTTACTTTTTCTACCAGTCCGGAGAGCTGAGCATGCTTTCCCTGGAGCTTCTGGCGGCTGTGGCGGGGCTCAACATCCTGTTCAACCTGCCGGTGGCCGTGCGCCGCCTGCATGACAGCAGCCTGAGCGGAAAATTCATCCTGATTCCCATCCTCATTTTCATCGTTACCTTCCTGCTGATTTTCCTGCTGCGCCTGATTCCGGAGGACATGACGCCCTACCTGGGCTATCTGGGGATGGCCTCCAGCCTGATGGACCTGTTTTCCATCCTCTTCCTGTCCATGATGCTGCTTAAAAGCTCTCCCGGTCCCAATGAATATGGCGTGCTTCCGCAAAAAAAAAATAACCGTATCCTGATTCCAGGATACGGTTGAAAAACAGTCAACGCCGCAGGAGGCCGCGTTGTTCGCCTGCAAACGGGGGAACGTCAGTCCCCGAAGCATACGCCCAGGTCGCGCGCCGTGCGCACCAGCTGGCAGTCGGGGTCCACCAGCTTCAGGGTTTTCACGGCTTCCTCAATGGGCACGGCAGTCATCTGCGTTCCCCGGAGGGCAACCATGCAGCTGAACTTGCGCTTTTCCACCAGCTCCACGGCGTAACTGCCGAACCGCACGCCCAGAATACGGTCATAGGCGCAGGGGGGAACCGCCGCGCTGGATATGGCCCAGCACGCAGGAACGCGTTTCAATTCCCGTGGCTTCCTCCAGTTTCTTGGAGATCACCTTGCCGATGCCTCCCAGGCGCACTTCCCCCTGGGTCTTTTCATCCAGCAGCACCAGTTCGTCCGCCAGGCGGGCGCCTTCAGAGACCACTACCAGGATTTCCCGCTGCCCGGCCGCCTTGCGGTCCTTGATGCATTTCACCACGTTTTCAATGGAGAAGGGAATTTCCGGCAGCAGGATCACATCCGCGCTTCCGGCGATGCCGCCTTCCAGGGCAATCCACCCCGCATGCCGCCCCATCACTTCCACCACCATCATGCGCTGGTGCGCGTTTGCGGTGGTTTCCAGGCGGTCCAGGGATTCGGAGACGATGGAAACGGCGCTGTAGAAGCCGAAGGTGACATCGGTCGCGCCCAGGTCGTTGTCAATGGTCTTGGGCACCCCTACCACGGGAAGGCCTATTTCAGAAAGCAGCAGAGCTGTGGACTGGGAGCCGTCTCCGCCCACGACGATCAGGGCGTCCAGGCCCAGCCGCCGGATGGTGGCCTTGGTCTTTTCCAGCACGGCGGGTTCAATCGCCCCCTTCTGGTCCACGCCTACCTTGATGGCGAAGTTCCCCTTGTTCACGGTTCCCAGGATGGTGCCGCCCTTGGCGCGCAAGCCGCGGCAGCAGACAGGAGTCAGCCATTCAAACCGTTCATTGCCTTCCTCGGACAGAAGCCCTTCAAAACCGTCGTAAAAACCGACAACGTTCCAGCCGCGGCGGGAAGCCGCGCCTACCACACCTTCAATGACTGCATTCAACCCGGGAGAGTCACCCCCGCTATTCAAAACACCGATGTTCATATTCGGTGCCTCTTATAGCAGAAAATTCCGGGGCCGTCTACTTCCTATCTCTTTTCTGTACCAGATTTCACGGGAAGCTGGACAAACTCCTTGGGATCCTTCATGTCCATGCCGGAAGCCTGCCAGTTTTCCCACACCCGCCAGCCGGTGGTCATCATCTGCTTGGCCAGGGGATAGCGGTTCGCAGAGCCGAGCACCACAATAATCATGCGCTGCGGGTAAATCACCTCCGTCCCCGTCTGGGGGCTGCGGCGGGAGATGGCGTTGCGCGTCACGCTGAGCAGCAGGCAGGGGCCGGCGGCGCGGGAGGTTCCCGCCTTGATGCCGTCCACGCCGGGAGAGCTCATGAGCTTGTTGTTGTTGGAAATATCATACATCGTCCTGCCCTTGGTCTGGGACTGCACCTCAATGCGGCGGCTCGCCTGGGAAACGATGTAGCAGAAGGCCGGGTTCTGCATGCTGTAAACGCCCAGCAGGGCCATGTCCAGCGCGCAGGAGGTGGAAACGGAGTTGCCCGCGTCCAGGCCGTGGGGAGCGGTGAAGCGCGTCTTGGCCATCCTCAGGGAACGGGCCAGGTTGTTCATTTCCGTCACGAAGGCGGCAATGGGTGAGCCGCCGCCCCGGCGGGACACCAGGTCACGGCCCACAAAGGAGGCGATGGTCAGGGCGGACACGTTGTCCGAGCCCAGCAGGGTGGAATACAGCGCGTCCCGGAGCGTCAGGCGGTCTCCCGGCTGGAGATCCATGGGATTTCCGGCGCGGAGGCCGAAGGCTTCCTGCGGCACGGCGATGAAGGTGTCCAGCGGCAGGCGCGTGCGGGCCACCCAGTCCAGCGTCACCATGGCGGTAGCTACCTGGGAGAGGCTGGCTACGGGCCGTTTTGCTTCCGCGTTGGAACTGAAAAGGAGTTTGCCGGAATTGGCCTCAATGGCGATGTAACTGGGCCGTTCCTGCGCCTGGGCGGAGAACTGGAATACACAGACCAGGGTCAAGAGGAATAGAGATAGCTTTTTTCATGGCGGGACCGGCGGGATAGTGCCCGTTCCCCCCACGTTTGAAAAGTCTAAAATATTTTCCGTACAACACTTATATGTCATGACACGGAAAAACGCATTGACCTTTCGGCTCCTATCCTATTTGTTGGAGGAAGCCGTTTCCCGCAAACGGAAGCAGTCCGGACATCCCCACCGCCATGACCAGCATTCAATTTTTTTACAACCGGGACTTTCCGGGAAACGCCCTGCGCTCCAACGCCCGCCAGGCACTGGACCGTCTGGGCATGAAACCGGAGATGCGGGAAACGGAAGCCGCGCCGGAGCAGGTCGGCGCTCCGCTTCCCGCCCTCGCCATTGACGGGGAGATCGGCGTTTCCGGTGTGGAGCCCTCCGTGCGCGAGCTGGAAATCCTCTTTGAAGACCACGCGCAGGAAGGGGAGGAAGATTCCGCCTGCGGCGCGTGCGGCATGGAGTGCGGCGGCGTGAACGGCACGGAGCATTGCCCCATGTGCGGCCAGCACGGGGAAGGCGGCAGCGTGGCGGGCAGGATTATCGGCTTCGTGATCCTGCTCATTATTCTGTTCCTTGCGGTTAAAATACTGTCCTGAATCTTTCCACGCCGCCTTCGTCTTCCCTCTTTTTACAGCTGCCCCACGCGCCGGGATTGAGCCGGCATGCGCCGGCGCAGTCGCCGCTCTGCTTCTGGCGCCTTCTTTCTGCGCCGCCGCCCCTTCCGGAAATGGGCGTGCGCAGCGGCGGAGTTTTACGTGGCCGTTTACGGCGTTTCCAGCCCATGCAGGCGGTCTTGATAATTTCTTGAATTCCCCTTTCCGTCAGGACACAGTAACGGCATGCGCTCCTTCTTCGGTTCCATTCTCCTGATTCTGGTGCTGGCCGCCCTTGGCGCCACCATTTACTACCACTGGTCCACCAACTCCCACCTGGAGTTCGAACTCCGCAACCCTGACGAACCGGAAAAAACCACCCAGGTCATCAACATGGAGAAGCGGGCTGCCGCCCTCCAGGCGGCCCCGGCGGCAGAAGCCCCTGCTCCCGCTGCCCCCCCTGCGGAAGAAGTTCCGGCTCCCGCCGCGGGGATACCGGAAGCCACGGAATTGTAAGGGCGCCACTTTCCACACCATGAAACCGGTTATCGGATACACGCTGGGCGACCAGTCAGGCATAGGCCCGGAAGTCATCTCCGCAGCTCTTGCCTCCGGAGAGCTCCCGGAAGGGGCGGAATACCGCCTCATCGGCAAGAGGGTGCAGGTCCGCCTCGGCAGGCCGAATGCGGAATCCGCCAAGCACGCCTTTGACCATCTGGAACAGGCGGCCCATGCCCTGCGGGAAGGAACGGTTGACGCCGTCGTCACCGCGCCCGTCTGCAAGGAAACCCTGCACGAGGCAGGCTTCCGCTGGCCGGGACAGACGGAATTCTTCGCGGAACGCCTGGATACGGACAATTACGCCATGTGCCTGACCGGAAAACGGCTGACGGTGGGCCTGGCCACCATCCACACGTCCCTTCAAAGCGTGCCGTCCCTGCTGAACACGGAGGAACTGGTCCGCATCGGAACCCTGTTGAAAATTTCTGCCTCCGCAAGGGAATCCTCCGCCCGCGCATCGCCCTGGCGGCCCTGAACCCCCACGCCGGGGAACACGGCGCCTTCGGCGACGAGGACGGAACTATTATTGCCCCGGCCGTAGAACGGCTGGGGGCCATTCATCCGGACGCGGAAATTTGACGGTCCGTCCGTTCCGGACTGCGTGTACCGGGACGCCGTGGAAGGGAACTATGACGCCGTGCTGGCCCCATACCATGACCAGGGGCTGATTCCGCTGAAACTGGTGGACTTCCATACCGCCGTGAATGTCACGCTGGGCCTTCCCCGTCCCCGGCTGAGCCCGGACCACGGAACCGCCTTCAACCTGGCGGGCGCCGGAAAGGCCAATCCGTCCAGCACCATCCACGCCTTCCAGCTGGCCGTAAGGATGGCGCAGACGCGTTAACGCCCCTCTTCTTTCCGGAGTTTTTTCCGCCACACCTCTGCCACCCGTTCCGAGGCTGAAACCCAATACCGGAAGGTTTCTTCCATCAGGGGATCACTTTCCTCCCTTTCTCCTTTATTCCACAAAAGCAGAGCAATCGTTAACAGATCTGCGGCGGAACGTTCCAAGGCTTCCCTGTCATGCTCCCTCTTTTGGAACCAGCACCATTGTTCAGGCGTCAGGGCCGGAAGCCTGGAAAACCTTTCCGCCATCTCCACCTGCCGGTCTGCATAACACCGGATTAACAAAAAACGCCTCTCACGGGAAATCCGGGGAACCGTATCCGTCAACAACCCCAGAACTTCGCCACTCCAGCACCGTTGCAGCGTTTCTTCCAGACTGCCGTTAACCAGCGGGTCGTGATCTATCTTATAAGACAGGGAAGATTCAGGATTCAACTTCCAGGCCAGCAGCTTTTCATAGGAGTCTCCCTCCGGGGATGACGGCAGAGGCAGTTCCGCCTGCGCGATGAAATCATCCAGGGAGTCTATCGCCGTCTTGGACGCCCACATCATCCTGCGCAGCGCAGAAAATCCCTCTTCCGCCTCCTCATGGGTAATGACGCCGTCATCCTCCAATTCCGATAAGGAAACTATCTCCTCTTTTTTTTTCCCGTTTCCTGCTTTCCGCCATTTTTCTGAACAACTGCACATCCACGTCAGCCACACGGCACCACTCCTGCGTGGTAGGGGGTCCGGACATGAACGCCTCCCGCCACGCCTTTTCCATCCGGTCAGCCTCCCGGTTCAATTCCTTGACCACTTTTTTTTTTGCAGGAGGAGGAATCCTTCACCTGGCTGCCAATCGTCCCCAGAGCCATGGTAAACGTTTCATCCCCCCCCACCACATCCACCATCCGGACGCCGGAACGGGCGCTCCCGCAGCAGAGGAATCCGGCAAGAAGCGCCATGCAGAACAATTTCACCATGAACGGATGATTGGCAACCGTACGGGAAAAGTCAATCTCTTCCGTTGCCGCGTTCCCCATTCTTTCCTTCCCCGACGGGAATAAAATGCAGGAAACGGCATCTTCCCGGAAACAAGGTAAAAAATAGGCTTGCTTTCTGAAGACAATCATTGCACCTTACTTGCCCGCAAGGTGCGCACCGTTCGCACGACACATTTCTAATTATCACAAGACCATGAGAAATTACGAAGCTCTTATCGTATTCAACATGAAGGGTACGGAAACCCCCGTTGAGGAGTTGATCAATACCGTAGCCGCCACGATGAAGGAAGAAGGCGCCGACATCACCGCCACGGAAAACACCGGCCGCCGCGAATTCGCTTACGAATCCAACCACCTTTCCGCCGGCCAGTACGTGACCTACACGTTCTCTGCGGAACCTTCCGCCATCAAGACCATCCGCGAACGCCTTCGCCTGAATCCCCAGATTCACCTTCAGTACTACAAGGTGCTCGGCTAAAGCCGGCCCATGCGGACGAAGCATCCGCTCCTTGCCTTTTTTCAAAAAGAACCGCCTCCCTAAAGGGGCGGTTCTTTTCTTATGGCCTGTTCCTTCCGTGCACGGAAGCAGGGAAGCCTTGTTCAGTAAACGTTTGCCGCCCTGGAGGCAATGTTCCTCAGCAGCTGGCGGATGGGGGCAACAGGAGGCAGGTTTTCCACGCCGTATGCCCTGGCAATTTTTTCCATGTGGGGAAAGCTGATCCAGGTGCTGCCCTCCTTATCCTCCCATACGGCAATGCGCAGAGGCAGTTCCGTGGCAATGCCCGGGTTTTCCAGCATCAGGTTGGTGCCTACCTTGGGAGAGCCGAAGATGACGACCTTGGAGGGGGGCATTTCCAGTCCGGCTTCACGGGCGTTCTTACCGTGGTCAATCCTGGCAAAGACGGGAATGGATTTTTCCGCCAGAATTTTTTCAATGCGCTCCATGGTTTCGTCCACGCCGAAGACGCTTTCATAAAGATACAGGGAATCGTCGTCCAGATGGCCGGAGCCCAGCTTGGGATCCAGCGCCCCGGCGATGCGGCGCGCCAGATTGGTCAGGTCCACGCCCTCCTTGTTCGCCGTCAGCGTCACGCACACGAGTTCGGACGGGTCCGTGAACCGGCAGATGTAGGAGGAGAAGCCGGGAACGCCGCCTTTAATATCCATCAGGCCCTTGTGGTGAGGGAACTGCCAGCCGGCCATGGCCGGAACGATTTTCCCGTTGTCCAGCCGGATGGGCTTGTAAATCATGTCCCGGTGCTTTTCATCCTTCACCAGGATGGAGCCCGCCAGGCAAATGTCCCAGAAGCTGATTTCCTGCGGCGTGGACCAGATGTCCGAAAAAACCGCGCAGGGAAGAGCGCGCGGGCGGCGGAACGGATTTAACGGCGCCGTCCTTTACCGCATAGCCCGCCGCCGTTTCCGCCGGGTCCACATATTCCACACGGGATTTGAACAGGGAATGCCTGTTGCCGTGTTCGCGCACGTTGTCCTGCTGCACGGCTCCCAGATCCTTCCCGAACATGGTGTGCTGGAGGCCCAGCGGCTGGAACTGGTTTTCCCGGGACGAATTCCTCATAAGGCATGCCCGCCACCGCATCAATGACCATGGACAGAAGCAGGAAGTTCGTGGCGCTCTGGCGCACGTCCGTTCCGGAGGGGAATTCCAGATCGTTCAGCCTGACCAGGGAAAGGAGTTCGGCCGGATCATAATCCCGGCCTATATCGAACTGGGGGATTTCCTGTAGTCCGGAATGCCGGAGGAATGCTGAAGAAGCTGGAGCACGGAGACATTCTGCCAGGCTTCCGGCAGGCCGGCCACATAGCGGGACACCTTGTCATGGATGTCCATTTTGCCCTTTTCCACGAGCTGGAAGGCGGCAATGGCGGCATATCCCTGGGAGATTTCCGCCGCAGGCCACAAGGTATTGGTGGAAGACAGCAGGCCCGTTTCCGCATTGGACAAGCCGTATCCTACCACGCGGGGAATGTAGGGGGCCTGGACAATCGCAAGGGTCATGCCGGGAATTTTTTCCTCCTGCATGAAGTCGTAAATCAACTGGTCCATGGACTGCCCAAGGTACTCTACCCTGGAATTTCCGCGGCCCTGGGCCGGGAGCTGGATGGTTGCAGATTCTTGAGCGGACATTTTGGTGGGGATGTTATTTGCATGTGCGGGAAGGCCGCCCAGCATGCACGCGCATGCGAGAATCCCTCCTGTTAACCTGAATGATTTATTCATGGGTGTCTTTTTATAAGACCGCATTCCGCGCATACGGTTCATTCAATTTGTCATCACTATCCCCAAAATAACGCAAAGGCGGGAGAATGCAATCCTCCCCTGCCCCGTCCTCCAGGAAAAGGGCCCTCCCGTCCCGGTTCCGTGATTTGCGGGCTACAGGGAAACGAAGTTTTCCAGCAGCTTCACGCCCAGTTTCTGGCTTTTTTCCGGGTGGAACTGCGTGGCGACCAGGTTGCCGCGCCTGATGGCGGCGGCAAAACGCACGCCGTAGGTGCAGAAGGCGGCCGCCAGGGATTCATCCTCCGGCTGCGGATAATAGGAGTGCACAAAGTAGAAGTACGGCTCCGGCCCCATGCCTTTCCAGATGGGATCGGCGGGATTGGAAAGAGTCAGGCTGTTCCATCCCATGTGGGGCACCTTGAGTTCCGATTCCGCAAAACGGACCACGCGGCCCTTGAAGATGCCCAGTCCGGGCACCTGTTCGTCTTCCTCCCCGGTTTCAAAGAGAACCTGGTAGCCCACGCAGATGCCCAGAAAAGGCTTGTCCTGCCCTATCCACGTCCGGATCAGCGGCACCAGCTCCTGGCTGCGCAGCTTTTCCGCGCAGTCGCCGAAGGCGCCCACACCGGGAAGAACCAGATGGGTCACGCCTGCCGCATCCTCCGGCGTGCGGACCAGATGGCCAGTCACGCCGGCAGCCTCAAAGGTGTTCAGCACGCTGCGGAGGTTGCCCGCGCCGTAATCAATCACGCCGAGCTTCATGGACTTACAGCATTCCCTTGGTTGAAGGCAGCGTCCCGGCGGCACGCGGGTCAATGGCCGCGGCCTGCCGCAGCGCATGGGCGATGCCCTTGAAGACGGATTCCGCAATATGGTGGCCGTCCCTGCCGTAGAGCACTTCCACATGCAGGTTGCAGCGCAGGTTGTTGGCCAGGGCGCGGCAGAATTCCTCGCACAGGGTCAGCGGAAAGTTGGGCGCGTCCGGAAGGCCCCCTTCCGGAATGCGGAAGACCACATACGAGCGGTTGCTCAGGTCCATCACCACGCGCGTAAGGGTTTCATCCATGGGCAGGTAGGAACAGCCGTAGCGCGCAATTCCCTTCTTGTCCCCCAGGGCGTTCTTGATGCATTCCCCCAGAACTATTCCTACGTCCTCCACCGTGTGGTGGGCGTCCACCTCCAGGTCGCCGCGGGCCTGGAGGGTCAGGTCCATCAGGGAATGGCGAGCCAGCAAATCCAGCATGTGGTCAAAAAACGCATGGCCCGTGGCGACGGCGGCGCACCCGGTGCCGTCCAGGTTCAGTTCCATGCTGATGTCCGTTTCACCGGTGACCCGTTTGCAAGAAGCGTTCCTCATGTGACTCTTCTATACCGAAGCCGCGGCGGAAGAAAGCAGGAAATACCGCATGGGGTAAGATTTGCCCGCTTTTCCGCGCAAAAAACCGCATGGCCCAGTAATAGGGCCATGCCACCGGAGCCCCCTCCATCAGAAGAATTCCAGGAGGCTTTTATATTAAACAACACGGGGTAAATGGACTAAACAGGCCCGACGGACAGAATGGGTCCAGCTTTACTTGATCCATCCTGTCCATGAAGGCCATTTCTGCGGCGCTCCCCGGAGGGTCTTTTCTCCGGGAAACAGCCGGATTATTTTTTCCTGGCCTTGGCAGCGGCAGCCCGTTCCTCCTGGCGCTTCTTGTCCCGGTCTTCACGGGCCTTGCGCGCCGCTTCCGCACGTTCCGCGCGTTCGCGGGCACGCTGTTCCTGCAGGCCCGCGCGCACCGTCTCCGTCAGTTCCTCATAGTATTCCCTGGGAACCTGGGCGGTGCGGACACGTCCCTCATGGCTTCCAGGGAGCCGGCCGCAGGTTCAAACCACCGGTCCCCGCGCTCCTTGACCTTCTTCCGCAAGGCCCGGTGCACTTCCGTGAGCTGGTTTTCACGCTCCCGGATGGCGGTCTGCCTTTTCTGGAAAGCGTCCATCAGGAGCTGGCGCTGCTCCTTCGTCAGCTTGGGGTCTCCGCGGCGCTTTTCCTCTTCCTTTCTCAAGGTTTCACGTTCCTTTTCCAGGGCTTTTTCCTTGGCGGCTATCATGACCTCCAGCTTGCGGTTAAGCTGGCCGGCGATTCTGGAGGCATCCGGATAGGCGTCCGCCAAAGCGGCGGAGCCGGGGTAGCCGTCACGCAGGCGGTCGTACACAGCCATGGCCTGGTAGGGATTGCGCACGGCAAGCGCCTTGAAGCGCTTCAACAGCTTGTTGGCCTCATGGTCGTATTTGGTGCGCACGGTCACTTCCGCCTCCTCCTTGGCTTCCTGGGCGGCCTGGGCTCCTTCCACCAGCTTCTTCTCCTCCAGCAGAACCACCACCCTGGCTCTGGCCTTGACGGCGGCGTCATGGGCAAGCCCCTGGGGGATTCTTCTTGATAGTCTTGTCCAGGTCCGCCAGGGCGCTTTCCAGGTCCTTGGCGTTCATGGTTTCCGGCTTGGCGTACGTCTTGTTGATCTTGGCGGCCTCCAATTCATCCGGAGTCGCCTTCTTGATGGATTCAATCAGTTCCCTTTTAACGGTCACGGAATCCTTGATCCCGCCGGCTACGGGGACCAGGAGGCTGACGCTTTCCGGCGTTTCCACCTCCACGGTGCAATCCTTGTAAACGGTTCCATCCTTGAGTTTTACTTCATCCGCCGCGGCAAGCGGAACGAGTGCGGTCAACGCCAATATGAGGGACTTGTTCATAAATCTAAGGCTTTTTTCCAGAGTAATCTGACGAATACGTATCTTGCACTTTACCAGAAGACGCCCTCTTGGCGACAAAAAAAGCCCGGAGTCCGGGCCCGGAGAGATAAAAAACAGGCTGTTTCTGGCTTACTTCTCGGCAACGGCTTCTTCAGCGGCCGGAGCGGCTTCCTCACTGGAAACGCGGGGGGCTTCCACGATGGCCACGATCACGTCGCCGGCCAGTTCCGTGTTCACGCCGGAGGGCAGCTTGAGATCGGCAATGCGCAGGGTTTCACCCAGCTTCAGGCCGGAGATGTCGGCAGTAATGGCTTCCGGCAGGTTCTTCACCTGGCAGACGATAGCCAGTTCATGAATGGTCTGGTCCAGCACGCCGCCCAGGGCTACGCCGGCGGCTTCGCCTTCCAGAATAACGGGCACGATGGAGTGGATGACCGTGGTGTCGGTCACGGCCTGGAAGTCCACATGCAGGCAGGCGTTGGTGATGGGGTTGTGCTGCACTTCCTTGAGGAGGGCCTTCACGATCTTGCCGTTAATGTCCAGGGCCACCAGGATATGTTCGGAAACGGCGGAGGCCAGCATGCGAGCGAATTCGCGGGCGTCAACCTGGATATTGACGTTGTCAAAACCGGGACCGTAAACCACGCCGGGGACCAGGCCCTGGCTGCGGAGTTGCTTCAGATTACCGGAGCCGCAGGCTCTCGTTTCGGCCTTGAGGGAATGGGATGTAGCCATGTTTTATAGAGGCAATATTGAGTGTTGATTGATAATGTTTCCTAATCGGGTTCAGGCAGAGGCCCCGCCGGGATTTCTGAACCCGCGTAAACCGGTACTCAGGTCAGGGCGCAGGACTCTGCACTAAAATTGGCTAAATGTCAAATAATGATGATACGGATTCTCCGTCATGTATGCGCTGCACGGCATGGCCCAGCAGGTCGCCCACGCTGATGCAGTCCACCTTGGGGCCATAGGCCATGGGAACGGTGTCGGAGGTAAGAACGCGTTCAATGCAGGAGCCGGCAATGCGTTCGCGGGCCATGTCCCCCAGCACGCCGTGGGACACGCAGGCAAACACGCGCTGTGCGCCGCGTTCCTTCAGGATGTTGGCGGCGGCGCACAGAGTGCCGGCGGTCTCCGTCATGTCGTCAATCAGGACGGCGTCACGGCCTTCCACATCACCGATGACGTTCATGGCTTCCACATGCGTGGCGTTGACGCGGTGCTTGGCGACGATGGCCAGCTCCGCACCCAGGGCGTCGGAATAGGCGCGGGCCATTTTCACGCCGCCCACATCCGGGGAGACGACGACCAGGTTCTGGAGGTCTTTTACATAGTGCTCGCGCAAGTGGCGGATTAAAACGGGAGCGGCGTACAGGTGGTCCACCGGAATATCGAAGAAACCCTGGATCTGGGCGGCGTGCAGGTCCATGGTCAGCACGCGGTCCACGCCGGCGGCGGTCAGCAGGTTGGCCACCAGCTTGGCGGTAATGGGAACGCGGGGCTGGTCCTTGCGGTCCTGGCGGGCGTACCCGAAGAAGGGGACCACCGCGGTGATGCGTCCGGCGCTGGCACGACGGGCGGCGTCCACCATCACGCACAATTCCATGATGTTATGGTTGGTGGGGGGCAGGTGGGCTGAATGAGGAAAACATCCTTGCCGCGGATGTTTTCATTTATCTTTACAAAACTTTCCCCATCGGGGAAAGTGTTCACCGTGACGTCCGTCAACTGAATGCCTACGCTTTGCGCAATGCGCTCCGCAAGTTCTCTGTGTGCTGTACCGCTGATAATCTTCATACCGGAAACTGAAAAGCGGACGCATTCTGAACACAGGTCCACATAATCGCAATACTTAATTCTCACAATTTGATTTTTCTCCATGATGGGTTCCCCCGTTCCAGATGCCAAAGAGAGATTTCTAACCGTCCCCATGATTGCCGCCCTGGCCGTGTGCGCCATCCTGCTGGCGGTGCCCTACCTAGCGTTTCCCAATTCGGCTCTACCGGGAATGAAAGCAGCATCCAGTGGCTCGTTTCCTCCTGGAACAAGCAGACGGATTACGAACACGGCTGGCTGGTGGTCCCCATCATCGCCTTCATGCTGTACCACGCCAGAAAGAAGATTGCCCAGGCGCCCAGGCGCATGGACTGGCGCGGGCTGATCCTTTTCATCCCGGCGGCCCTGCTTCTGGCGCTCTCCTTCCGCGTGGGACAGCCCCGCGTGGCCGTGGGCGCGCTTCCCCTGATCCTGCTGGGCGGAGCCTGGTACCTGGCCGGACCGCAGATCGCCAGGCTGTGCGCCTTCCCCCTGCTCTTCTTCTGGCTGTGCATTCCCCTTCCCTCTTTCCAGCAGGCCACGGTGGAGCTGCAAATCGTCGCCACGGAGCTGGGGCACCTGGGTGCGGCCCTTTTCGGCGTGGATACCTACCTGCAAGGCACCAACATCCGCTCCACCGGCGGCCACTGGGACGCCTTCAACATCTCAGGGGGGTGCAGCGGCATGCGCTCCCTGATGGCCCTGCTCATGCTGTCCGCCGCCTGGGCCTACCTGTCCGACCTGAAGTTCTGGAAAAAATGCGTGCTCTTCCTCAGCGCCATTCCCCTGGCCGTCATCGGCAACGGCGTCCGCATCACCAGCATTGTGGTGCTGGCGGAATACGGGGACCCCGAGTTTGCCGCGAAAACCTGGCACGACTGGTCCGGCCTGCTGTTCTTCTTCCCCATCTGCCTTCTCGGCCTGGCGGCCGTCCACTCCCTGCTGGCCGGGGAGCTGATCTGGAAGCCGTCCCGGCGCAAAAAGCTGGTCGTTAAAATGAACAAGTCCCACTAAGCGTTTCCGCCGCCATGAACATTAAAACGCTCAAGATTTTCGTCCTTCCCCTCCTGCTGGCCGTCACGCTCGGCGGCATTTACCTGATGCCGCGCAAGGGAGAGGTGCAGGATTCGTCCATCAGCATGGCCCTCCCCACCGGCATGAATCCGGACGGCTGGCACGGCACGCGCCGGCAGGAGTCTGAACAGGAGCGCGGCATCCTGGCTCCGGACACGGAATTCTCCAAGGCGGATTACGTGCAGGAAGTCCCCATCAGCCTGGACGCGCCGGAAACCGCTCCCGTGCTGTGCCGCGTCTCCATCGTCAAATCCGGCCATGACCTGAACAACTCCATCCACCGCCCGGAACGCTGCCTTCCGGCCCAGGGTCATTTCAACCTGACGGGAACCAAGGTGGAGGTGCCCGTGGAAGGCCACGGAATTATCAGGATGACCAAGCTGAAATCCCAGCAAAACATCACTCCGGACCAGCCGCAGCCCATCATTCTGGACAGCATGCACTATTACGTGTTCATTGGCCACCGCCACATGACGGAGGACCACCTGGCCCGTACCCTGACGGATATGAAGGACAGGGTGCTGTACGGCGTGGACCAGCGCTGGTGCTACTTCCAGATTTCCACCGCGTACGGGGACAAGATCAAGGTGCCGGAGGAGGAAGCCCGGAAACAGACGGAGCGCCTCATCAGCCAGCTTCTTTCCCAACTGGTGAAGTGGGACGAACTGGACCGGTAGCGCTCCCCGCCCCGGGCAGTCAGCCCGGAAGACGGCCTTCCAGCCATGCGGAGGCCGCCTGAAAAAGGCTGCACGTTTCTTCCACGGGGGCTTCATACAGCATGGGAGCGGGCCTCCGGTGGGAATAAAGGCGGCCCTCCCGGTCGCGCCGGTAGCCGGAAAAAGCCAGGTTGGCGTCCGCCCCGGCGCAGTGCCCCCAGCGGCCGCCGATCCTGGGCACCACGTCCATGAAGCCGCCCCCGTCCCGCAAGTAGGCGTTCCCCCACCATTCCACGCAGGCCGGGCGCGCGTTTTTCTGCCGGCGCGCCACGGCGTCTATGGTCAGGAGGCAGAGCGGAGCGGCCTGAACAGACTGGCGCCTGGCTACTTCCACCGCGCAGGAGCCTCCGTAGCTGTGCCCTATCAACACGACGGGCAGCCCGGGGCATTCCCGGCGCAGCTCTTCCAGCTCCGCCGCAATTTTTCCGCACCTGTCCAGGAACACGCCGCAGCCGCCCCCGTCCCAGTGGTAATAGGCCGTGGCATGCGCCACCCCTGGCAAAAAACCGGGAAACCTCTTTTCCACCCGGCTCAGGCAACCCGCCACCACGTCCCCGAAGCCGCCGATGAACACGGCCAGGTAACCGGGAGCGCTTCCGCGGGAAAGCAGGTTCAGCGTCCTTTGAAAATGCATGACGGAGCCCATGATGGAGAAATCACGTCAATATCCAAGTCCATAAGACGTTCTGGCTTGATAAAACCTGCAAACTGTCCAAATGTGATGGTATGCAAGTAATCATTCACCAATGGGCCTTCAACGGAAGCTTTGACCAGCTTGCCTCCCTGCCCCGCCAGGAACTCGTCAACGACTGGTTCGGCTACGACGTGGAGCCAAGCGCGGAGTTCGCCTTCGCCACGGACGGCGAGTACCTCTGGTTCCTGGCCTCCCGCAGCAAGGAAGCCACCGTCCATCCGGACGCCCGGCCCGGCCAGTTCCTGCCGGAGCTGTGGCGGTACGACCTGGCGGAATGGTTCATGGCCGCCGGGGACGGCACCAATTACTGGGAATTCAACCTTGCGCCCAACGGCGCGTGGTGGGCCTGCGCCTTTTCCGACACCCGCCGGGCCAATGAAGACATTCCCGCCCCGCTGGCCGTGGATACCAAATGCATCCTGACGGACGAGGGCTGGTGCGCCATGGCCCGCATTCCGCTGAACGAACTGCGCGGCGTGGACGTACGCGACTGCAAGCTGGCCGCCACGTTCATCCTGGACACCCCGGACCAGATTTTCCTGACTACGGCGGACGACCTTTCCGGCAACCCGGACTTCCACCGCCCGGACTGCTTCTGCACCCCCATTCTCAAATAATCCATGTCTTTGGAAGAAGACATTTCCCGCATCCTGGGGCCTGAAAAGGTCTCCGGGGCTCCGGATGTGCTGGCCGCGCACGCCGGGGACAAATGGTACGCGTCCGTGCTGCCGGAGGCAGTCGTCTTCCCGGAAAGCACGGAGGACGTCTCCCTGCTCCTGCGCTACGCCTCCTCCATGAACATTCCCGTCACGGCCCGCGGCGGCGGCGTGGGATACGTGGGGGGCTGCGTTCCCGTGCGCGGAGGCATCAGCCTTTCCCTGGAACGGATGAACCGCATTCTGGAAATCTCCCCGGAAGACGGCGTGGCCGTGGTGGAACCCGGCGTCATCACGGCGGACCTCCAGCGGGAAGCCCGCGCGCTGGGCTGGTTCTACCCACCGGACCCGGCGTCCAGGAAGGAATGCAGCATCGGAGGCAACATCGCCACGAACGCAGGAGGCCCCAGATGCCTGAAATACGGAGTCACCAAGGCCTACGTGCTGGGCCTGACCGTAGTGCTTGCCAGCGGGGAAGTGGTGGAATGCGGAGGGCGCACTCACAAGAACAAAACGGGCTTCGACCTCGGGGACCTCTTCATCGGTTCGGAAGGGATGCTGGGCATCGTCACCCGGGCCATTCTGCGGATCATCCCCCATCCGGAAGCCTTCGGCGCGCTCAGGCCAGCTTTCCTCAGTTCCCGCTGGCCGCCGCCGCCGTGCAGCGCATCCTGAACAGCGGGCACCTTCCCTCCGCCCTGGAAATAACGGACAGCTTCACCCTCCGCGCCGCCCGGGCCTACCTGGGGACAGCGCCCTGCCCTCCGGCAGCCGCGGCCACCTGATTGTGGAAGTGGACGGCAGGCAGGCCGCCGTGCGGGAAGAACTGGATTCCCTCTGCGCCTTGCTGGAAGAATGCGGCGCAACCGACATCCTGCGCGCGGACACGGAAGAGAAGGCGGAAGCCATTTGGCAGCTGCGGCGTGAATTTTCCTACAGCCTGAAAGCCACCGGCATGACCAAGCTGAATGAAGACATCGTCATCCCCAGGTCCCGCCTGGTGGACCTGGTGGAATTCTGCGAGGCCATGAACCGGGAAACGGGGCTGGACATCGCATGCTTCGGCCATTCCGGAGACGGCAACATTCACACCAACATCATGGTGGACGATTACGCGGACCCAGAAGAAAGCCCTGGCGGACGCCTGCGTGGACAGGCTGTTCCGCTGGGTGCTGGAACACGGGGGCACCATCACCGGGGAACACGGCATCGGCCTGGCGAAGGCCAAATGGTTCCGGGAAGCCGTGGGAGAAGGAGCCTTCCACCTGCACGAACTGGTCAAATCCGCCCTGGACCCCCGGAATTTGCTGAATCCGGGCAAAATGGGACTCCCGTAACGTAAAATAGACTTCCATGATGCCCCCGGACGGGGCATCATGGCAACCGCACTTCATGAACAGCCCGCACAAGTCCATCCTAGCTGCCCTTTACGACCATTTCCCGGTCGCAGATGCCATCCTGGTGTTTATTCTGGACCATCCCCTGGCCTGGTTTACGCCCAAATGGCGCAGGAAAGGCCGCATGGCCCTGAAAGCGGTGCGCCGCTACGTCAATTACAACCGCGACCTTTTGCCGCCCGAGCGCCTGGCGGAGTTTGAAGAAAACCGCAACCTGCTGAAAACGGCCCTCCGCCGGGGTGACAGGCAGCAGGTGGAAACCATCACTGCCAAACTGGAATCCACGCTGGAATCCATTCCCGGCGCGCTGCCCTCCGGACTGGCGGAAAACGTGGAGGTGCTGTTCGTGATTCTGGCCATTTTCCTGGGCCTGCGCTGTTATGTAGTCCAGCCCTTCCGCATCCCGACCGGCTCCATGCAGCCCTCCCTGAACGGCATCCGCGCCGTCCCCCAGGAGGGAGACCCCACCCTGATGAAGAAAATCGGGGACATGATCCTGTACGGCGGCTCCTATGTGCATGAAACGGCCTCCAAGGAAAAGAAAATCGTCCGCTTCGAGCCCGCTACCAAATACCTCCTGCTCACGGTAACCAACGTGATTTTCGACGACGGCTCCAAGCTGGAAATTCCCGGCGGCGGAGGCGGAGACGCGCCGCTACTTCCTCAACCAGGAACCGCGCTTCGAGTCCGAACGGCACACGCCGTTCAGAAGCTACCTGCCGGGGGATACGATCGTGAACGCCCGCTTTGACGCCGGTGACCTGATCGTGGTGAACAAGATGGCCTACCACTTCCGCAAGCCGGAGCGCGGGGAAGTCTTCGTCTTTGACACGCGCGGCATTGAAGGCATCGCCAACAAGGGAAGCAGCACCGGGCAGGAAGGCGGAACGCACTACGTCAAACGCCTCTCCGGCGTACCGGGAGATTCCCTGTCCATCCGGGATTCCCAATTGATCGTCAACGGAAAACCGGCCACGGAATGGACCATCCAGAGGGTAGCTCCCGGCAAGCCCCCTACCAGCCCTGCGGCTATGTGGCCCTTCCCGCCCCCCTCAGCCTGCTGGACGGCAGGGCCTACATCACGGAAGGGGGAACCGTGCACCTCTCCAATGATAAAAAACGCCCCTACCTGCGTGAGTACGTGGCCCTGGGCGACAATTCCACCCGTGAAAATTCCTTTGACTCCCGGTACTGGGGGCCCGTTCACCAATACAACATCGTAGGCCCCGCCAGCTTCTGCCTGTGGCCCTTCACTTCCCACTGGGGGCTTATCCCCTGATTCCCGGCCATTCCGCAGGCACGCTTTCCCCGTCAAGACATGACTCAAGCTCAGACTATTACAAGCAAGGCCAAGTCCAACCTGGCCTTCGCCCTCATTGACCTTCCTGAAGAAGAACGCCGCCACATGGCGGAATTTTACGCCTTCTGCCGTACGGTGGACGACATCGTGGACGAACCGGGAATGACGCCCCGAGAACGCCACGACGCCCTGAACCGCTGGATAGAAGTCATCAACGGCGGAGACGTTCTGGAGCTGACGGAGCTGGAAGAAGACATCATCGCCCTCATCCAGGACCTGGAGCTGGACACCACCCCCATGCTGCACCTGATTGAAGGCTGCCGTTCGGACATCTGCCAGCAACAGCCCCTGAACCGTGACGAACTGCTGGATTACACTTACTGCGTGGCCTGCTGCGTGGGCCTCACCTCCGCCCGCATCATGGGCGCCGGGGAAGCCGCCTACCCGTACGCCATCGCCCTGGGGCACGCGCTGCAAATGGTGAACATCATCCGTGACGTGGCGGAAGACTGCGGCAAATCCAACCGCATCTACCTGCCCAGAGAGGACATGGACCGCTTCGGCTACACCCTGGAAGACCTGCGCGGCAGAGTCTATTCCCCCCAGCTTCAGGAACTGCTGCAATATGAAGCGGACCTGGCGGAAAAGTTCTTCGCGGAGGCGGAGGAGGAATACAACCGCCTCAGCCCGGAGGATAGGGCGGCGCTCGTTCCCGCCCAGGCCATGGCGCTCATCTACCACACCATTCTGGACAAAATGAAGGCGGGCGGCTTCCGCATCTTCGACATCCGCTACCGCGTCAACACCTTCCACAAGCTCTGGCTTCTGTTCCGCACCAAGCTGGACATCGACCCCCAGTCCTACTACGACAAGTCCAAGGCGTACTATGACAAGCTGGTCGGCTTCCTTTCCCGCCCCGGCAGGAAGGATGAAAAGTAAGGGCCGCTCTCCCGGCGCGCAGGGCAGAAAACCACGGCCTTTCCTTCCGGCCCTGCGGGCATTATGCTTGTCCTGAAAGCCGTGTTCCTGTAGGAGTGCAGCATGCAAACTCCCGCAGCCACCCTGCTTCTTGTTCTCACAACACTAACCGGGCTGTGCGCGGCAGCGGACTACCCGGAACGGGCGCAGCGCACACAATCCGCCGGGAACCATACCTGGTACATAGACCCGGACCAGGGAAACGACGGCAACCCCGGAACTTCCCCCTCCACGGCCTGGAAGAGCATGTCCCCGGCCAACCGCCTCATCATGTCGCGCGGGGACACGCTCGTCATCCAGCCCGGAGAGCATGCGGCCTCTCTGGCGCTCATGGGGGAAGGCTCCAGACAGGCCCCGGTCACTATCCGGTTCATGCCCGGCAGGCACGTTTTCAAGCACGGCACCCTGGTCACCGGAAAGCCGCAGATTTCCAACACCAATGACGCTCCCAACGAGGCCAAGGCTATGGCCATCCGCCTGGTGGAGGCCAAAAACGTACGACTGGAGGGCAAGCCGGGAGCCACCGACATCCTGCTGGAGGGAAAAGCCATTTTCGTCTGCATGGAGCACGCGGAAAACGTTTCCCTGAACGGCCTGGGCTTTGACTACGTGCACCCTACCATGGGGGAATTCCTGGTGACGGAAGTTGAAGGAAACACTATGAAGGCGACCATTCCGGACGGTACCCTGTATACGGTGAAGGACGGCTCCCTGACCTGGCGCGGCCCCGGCTGGGAATTCCGGATGGGAGGATATTCCAAGGTCTTCGATGCCGCCTCCGGCACCTTCCAGGGCCGCTTTGACCCGGGAAAAACAGTCATTAAAGAACTGTCCCCGGAAAAATCAGCATCACGTTCAAGGAAGGCGCCCCGACCATGCGGGCGGGACAATCCTACCAGAACCGAAACACGCGGCGGGACTGCTGCGGATTTTTCCAGCACAGGAGCAGGAACATCGTCTGGAACAACTGCCATATCTACTACATGCACGGCATGGGCGTGGTTTCCCAGTTCAGCGAGAATATCATATTCAATAACTTGAAGATAGCGCCGCGCCCCGGCTCCCTGCGCACCAATTCCTCCTGGGCGGACAACCTGCATTTTTCCGGATGCAGGGGGAAAATCATCGTCAGGGACTGCGTGCTGGGAGCCTCCCATGACGACGCCATCAACGTGCACGGCACCCACCTGCGCATTGTGGACCAGCCGGCGCCCAATAAAATCACCGTCCGGTTCATGCACCCCCAGACCTTCGGTTTTGACGCCTTCGCGGTGGGGGACCGGATTGACTACGTTTCCTGCAAGACGCTGGTTCCTTACGCCTCCAATACCGTTTCCGGCATCAAAAAGCTCAATGAGAAGGAAATAGAACTCACGCTGCGGCAGCCCAACCCCGGGAACATCCAGCCCAACGACGCCGTGGAGAACACCACCTGGACGCCCTCCGTCCACGTCAGCAACACGGTTTGCCGCCACATTCCCACCAGGGGCTTCCTGCTTACCACCAGGAAGCCGGTGCTGATTGAACGGTGCCGGTTTGAGAAGACGGGCATGCCTGCCATTCTGGTGGAGGATGACGCCTCCGGCTGGTATGAATCCGGTGTGGTCAAGGACATGGCCATCTCCCGCAACACCTTCATTCAATGCGGGGAGGCCGTCATCCAGATCGTTCCGCACGCCCCCCAGCCGGAAGGAAACGTTCACGAGAACATCACCATCACCGGCAATACGTTTGACCTCAGGAATGGCACCGCCATCCGCACCCGCCATACCGGCAACGTAAAGGCGGAGAAAAACACCTTCACCAAAGACGGGAAAAACATTCCCGCGGAGAAGGCGGTGGATATCCGGTAGGGAGCCTCCCCTTTTACCGGTGCCGTGAAACATGCACCGTCACGGAGACGCTGTCCGTCCGCGGCAGGATGAACTTGCGCAGGGTGACGATCACGTGACGCGCGCCGAACTCCTTCAGGCAAACCTTTCCCATGTCCTCCGCCAGCGTTTCCACCAGCTTGCGGGGTCGCGCCATGGCTTCCGCCCTCAGGGCGCGGGCGATGGAATCATAACAGACGGTCCTGGAAAAATCGTCGTTCAGGCCAGAGGGCTTCATCCGGATAAAAAGTGATATCCGCCTTCAGGGTCTGCATGGAGGCGCGTTCCTCCTCCGGCACGCCGATGAAGGTATCCAGCTCCAGGCCGTTGATGTTGATGGAATCCTGCGTATCTGAAGGCAGGGCATAGCGGCGCATCAGCGTGCGCAGGACAAGCAGGTCCGGAACGATGATGTCCGGCCTAGCCTTGGAAAGCTGGGCAGCGTCATTATAGCCGGTCAGCACGGCGATGGACGTGATGCCCGCATGGTGGGCGGTCTCTATGTCATGCTGCATGTCCCCGATGAACGCGGTTTCATGGGCATGCAGCCCGTGCTGGGCCAGCAGGGTGTGGATATGGGCGTCCTTATGGCGGATGCCCGCGTGAATAGCTTCAAAATATTCCATCATGCCCAGCTCCCGGCACTGGATGTCGAACTCCTTGGCGTCCACGCTGGTGAGGATAAAGCAGCGCACGCGCGCGCGCGGCAGAACTCCAGGAATTCCCGCGCGTTCGGCAGCACCTCCACCGGCGCGTTGGAAACGCGGAAGGCGTACCGGAAATGGTCTTCCAGTTCATTCAAATCCGCCTGGGGCAGCACGCGGGCATAATAGTCCGGATAGGGAAGCTGGAATTCCGCGCGGAATTCATCCCTGTCCATGCAGGGTTTTCCGTACTGGGAAAAAACGTAATTGGACGCGTCCAGCGTCAGGGCCAGGTCATCCACCAGGGTGCCGGACCAGTCGAAAATGAGATTCTTGAACATGGGAATGCGTATCGGGAAAAACTCAGTCCAGGGCGTACCGCATGGCGGCCAGCCCGAAGAAGGCGGCCGTCTCCACCCGGAGGACGATGGGGCCAAGCGTAACGGGAGAGAATCCGGCCTCCAGCGCCATGGCCGTCTCCTGGTCCGTAAAGTCGCCCTCCGGCCCCACCAGCAGGGCAGCACTCCGCACGGAGCGGGAGCGGGCTTCCTCCAGCACGTCCCTGACCGGGCGCACGCCGGGCACCAGGGAGGCGATCACGTTCAGCCCTTCCGGCGCTCCGCGGCGCAGCCATTCCGCAAAGGGAACGGGAGCCGCAACCTCGGGAAGCGTGTTCTGGCCGCACTGCTTGCAGGCCTCCAGGGCGATGCGCTGCCACTTCTGCCTCTTGGCCTCCGCCTCCCGCGCGTTCAGGCGCACGATCGTGCGGTCCGTCAGGAGCGGAACGATGGCGGAAACGCCCAGTTCCACGGATTTCTGAATGATGAGGTCCATGTTGGCTCCTTTGGGGACCGCCTGGCACAGCGTCAGATGGGCCAATTCTGGAGCGGGAGGACATTCCTCCCCGGAGCCAGCAGCACCCCGGAACTGCGCGGAGGTTCCGCCACCACGGCATGGGCGGCGCGGCCGCAACCGTCAAAGACGACGCAGGAATCACCCTGTTTCAGGCGCAGAACCTTGGCGGCATGGTGTGCCTCATCCCCGCGCAGCTCCCAGGAGGGAGCGGCCCATTCCGAAGCCGGGAGGTAAAAGCGAGCCATGCGTGAAAGGGAAAAACGGACCTTACTTGTTCTTCAGGTAGCGCGCCGCCTTGTCGGCAAACGCCACGCAGGCCGGCTGGTTGCGCTTCTCATCCACCGTGGAGGCAAAGGCGTTCAGCTTGTCCATCTGGTCCTTGGTGAGCTGGGTGGGAATTTCCACCTCCACTTCCACCAGCATGTCCCCTACGTCCGAACTGCGGAGGGCTTTCATGCCCTTGCCGCGCAGGCGGAAGATCATGCCGTTCTGCGTGCCTTCCGGCAGCTTGATGGTGGCCGCGCCTTCCAGCGTGGGAACCTTCAGCCTGCCGCCGGAGACGGCCAGGGAAAGCGGAACCGGAACCGTGCAGCTCAGGTCGTTGCCTTCCCTCTGGAAAATATCGTGAGGTTTTACGTCAATAAACACGTGCAGGTCCCCGGTGGGGCCGCCGTGCACCCCGGCATCCCCTTCCCCGGCGATGCGGAGCTGGCTGCCCGTGGCCACGCCTGCGGGAATGCGGATGGTGATGTGGGAATCCTCCCTCACGCGCCCTTCCCCGCGGCAGGCGGGGCACGGGTCCGAGATGATTTCCCCGGTGCCGTGGCAGGTGGGGCAGGTGGACTGCTGGACGAAAAAGCCGCTCTGCTGGGTGATGATGCCGCGCCCCTGGCAGGTGGGACACGTCTTGAACGCTTCCTTTCCATCCCGGGCTCCGGTGCCGTGGCAGGCCTTGCAGGTCACCAGGCGCTCAATCTCCAGCTTCTTGGTGCAGCCCTTCGCGGCTTCTTCCAGCGTAATGTCCAAGTCATAGCGCAGATCGGAACCGGGCCTCTTGGAGGATCTCTTCTGGCCGCCGTGGCCACCGCCGCCGAACATGTCCGCAAAACCGCCCATTCCGGAAAACATCTGGGCAAAAATATCCATCGGGTCCTGGAACCCGCCTCCGCCATAGCCGCCGCCTGCGGCAGGACCGCCCTGTTCAAAGGCGGCATGGCCGAAGCGGTCGTAAGCGGCCTTTTTGTCCGCATCGGAAAGCACCTCGTAGGCCTCTCCCAGCTCCTTGAACTTCTCTTCCGCGGAAGGATCGTCCGGATTGCGGTCCGGGTGGTATTTCAAGGCCAGCTTGCGGTAGGCCTTCTTGATCTCATCATCAGTGGCGTCCTTGGAAACGCCCAGGATCTCGTAATAATCTTTCTTAGCCATGTGGCGTGAATGTTAAAAAAAACGGTCAAACTTGCGGTTCGGGTTCCGGAGTCTCGGCCACCACGACGTTTGCCGGGCGCAGAAGCCTGTCCTTCAGCATATCCCTTGCGGATGACGCGGAGCACGGTGCCTTCAGGCTGGTCGGAGGGTTCGCGCTGGAGGGCTTCCTCCGTGGCGTGGTCAAACATGCTGCCCACTACCGGTTCAATGGCGCTCACGCCATTGCTGGAAAGGAATTCGTCCAACTGCTTCTTCACCATGCTCATGCCGATGTAAATCATGGAGGCGGTATCCGCGCTGGCCGCCGCCATGCCCATTTCAAAATTGTCAATCACCGGCAGCAATTCTTCCAGCAGGCGCTGGTTGGCAAACTTGGCGCATTCTTCCTTTTCCTTCACCATGCGCTTGCGGTAATTGTCATATTCCGCGGCAGTGCGCATGGCGGTATCCCTCCATTTAAGCAATTCCTCTTCCAGGGAAGCTTCCGCTCCTTTTTCCTCTGCGGGGGCGTCCTGGGCCTGTTCCAGAACTTCCTGCTCTTCCGCTTCCGCGTTCTTCTCTTTCTCTTCGTTGCTCATGCGGACAATGTAGATACTTTTACCGAATGCGTCAACGGCCTGCTAAGACATGGATGACGTTTGACGCGTGATGACCGGAACATGATGCAACTCATCTATGCAGAAAAGGGAATGGCGGCTTTCCGGCCAGCCTCCCTAAGCTTCCGGAACGCCTGCCGCAGGCAGCAGCCGGGCAAGCTTTTCCGCGCAGCCGTCCGGCAGCTCCACCACTTTCAGCCGGGCTGACTCTCCGCGCAGCAGGCTGACGGCGGACCGGGGAACGTCCAGCCACGCGGACAGGAACAGGATGACGGCCCTGTTCGCCTTCCCCTCCACGGGAGGCGCGGCAATGCGCAGCTTCAGCACGCGTCCGGCACGGGGATCGTCCTCCCAGCCCGCGGCTTCGCTCTTCTTCGCGTTGGGAATGACTTTCAGGGCCAGCTTCATGCCTTGCGCCTTTCCGTCCCGGATTTCCCGCTTTGCCTCGCCACCAGGTCCGCGTACCTGATGAGGCCGCCCCCGAACAGGTCCAGAGCGCTCCCCGCCGTGGCGTCCATCGCGCCGCCGCTCAGGGCGTCTATCTCGTCAAAATCCTGAATACGGCTGATTCCGCCGGCATAGGTCATGGGCAGGCGGCGCCAGCTTCCCAGCATCTCCACCAGTTCCCGGTCAATGCCCGTGCAAAGGCCTTCCACGTCCGCCGCATGGATAAGGAACTCCGCGCAGTGCTCCGCCAGCATGTCCAGCGTCTCCGCCGTCACCTGGAGCTCCGTCAAGGTCTGCCACCGGTTCATGGCCACGGCCCAGCCGCCCGGAACCCTGCGGCAGCTCAAATCCAGCACCAGGCGTTCCGCGCCCACGGCGGAAACAAGGTCCTTGAGCTTCCCCTCCAGAAATTTCCCCTCCGCATCAAACAGGCAGGAGGTGACGATCACATGGCTGGCTCCGGCTGAAATCCATTCCTCCGCGTTCCCCGGCGTTATGCCGCCGCCTACCTGGAGGCCGCCCGGCCACGCCGCCAGGGCTTCCCGCGCCGCAAGGTCGTTGCCGGGTCCCAGCTTGATCACGTGGCCGCCGTGCAGGCCGTCCCTGCGGTACAAATCCGCATACCATGCCGCGCCGCGGTCGGAGACGAAATTGGTGCGCAGGGAAGCTCCGTCCTGCGTCAGGGAACCGCCCACGATCTGCTTCACGCGCCCGTCATGTAAATCAATGCATGGTCTGAATCTCGTCACGCGGCCACTTTGCCCGCCCCATCCCCGCAGGTCAAGAAGGGATTACCCTCCGGCGCCGTCCGGAAAACGGGCGCGGAAAATTACACAAAACAGTCCCGGGCCTCCGCTTTACCGGATAACCGCCCCTGAACATCGTTCAAGAAGCCGATGAAAAACAACCTCGTCAAAAACAACCTCCTTTCCTACTGCGCCGGGAGCGCCCTGTTTGCCCTCCTGGCCTTCCCACCTTCCGTTGCGGAAGCCGGAATCCATCTGCACGGTGAAATGCGCATGGCCCCGGAAGGACAAGGCAGCCTCCTGTATGACTCCTCCGGATTCCCTATCTGGGGCTATTCCGCATGCGGCCGGCCCATTTACGCCTATTCCCCCGTAGGCATGCCCATCTACGTCATCAGGGGCATCTACCGCGGCTACTACGTTCCCGCCTGGAATCCCAGGCCGCATTATCACGGCCCCTTCTGGCCTGCGGGCGTCTGCCGCGGACGCCATGCCGCGCATCCGCGGTGCGGAATGCCAGGGCCGCCGCGGCTCCACTGCCGGCCCTGCCGCCCCAGGCCTCCCTACGGCGGGCCGCCGTCCCATTTCCACCGCCGGTAAACAACACGCGCCGCGGAAATACGGAACGGAAAAAGGCCACTCATGGAATAACGCGCCTTCCGGCACATCCTTTCCTTTATTCAGGGAAGGAAAGGCCGTACCACCCTTCCCGAGCAGCTTCACCAGGGTGAAGGAATATTCCCCCTTGCGGTTGGGCTCCTTGCTGCGGGAAAGCAGGACGCGCACGCGGAGCATGTCAAGCTCGTCATTAGCGTTCAGCACCCGGTATGGGGAATGCTCCATTTCCTCATTGATTTTAAACAGCATAAACAGTCGCTTGCCCGTTTCCGATTTTCTGGGAACATAAACCATGGGCCGCGCAATGCTGCGCTCCTCCGACCCGTTCATTCCGGGAGCGATCAGCTTGAACGCGTAGTTGTCCTTATTCTCCGACATGCGGTCCCGGATCATCCACACGCGGAATTCCGCGATGTCCTCCCCTTTTCCACGGACAAAATCCTCCCAGTTCACCGGCTGGTAGCGGGCGAACTGCTGCCAGTCCAGCTTCCAGGAGCCATCCTGTCCATCCTTGAAAAAGCAGAATTCCATGTCGGGCGTCTTTTCAAAGCCTATCAGCAGCTGGGCGCAGGGATGCCCCTCCACCTCAAGCACGGCGAAACTTTTAGGCCCCACGGGCTTGCTGGCAATCACCTCAGGCGGAGATACGGCGTAATGCCTGACCATCAAAGGAAGCGATTGCAGGGAATTCCACACGAAGGAGGATTTCTGGACCACGTCCGGAGCGCTCAAATATTTCTGCGCCTCCACCAGGCAATTGCGCAGCAGGTCCTGCCGCTCCATCGGGGGGATGTGGCAGGGAGGCCAGAAACTGTAGTCCACCTTGTCCTTCAGCGTGGCCTGCAATTCCCCGGACAGCATCTCCGGCGTGGCGCAAATCCGAGCGGCGGCCCCTGAATCCCGGGATGCCTGGCGCTTCTGGAGCCAGAAAAAAAGGCCGCCGAAAAACAGCCCCAGCGCCATCATGAAGAAGATGACGGACAGAATGCGCCCCAGCGCGCCGCCCGCTTTTCCGCCGCTCCTGCGCGCGGCAGGGGAAAGGGGCGGTTTATTGTCAGATAAATCACTCATTTTAAACAGGAAATACCCACAGAAAACAACTGCGGAAGGATGGTCAAACACTACCGGAACGCCAAGGGTAACGCAACGATAAAAAACAGACACATTTTTTTATCCCTTCCGGAGAAAATTGTTTCACATCCACAAGCGGGTGATGTACATTAAACCGGACGAGTTTCAAGAACTCCCACCTTACCTTTCACCCCTCCCTCTTTTTAACGCCATGTTTGGATCATTCACCACCGTTCCCGCCCCCAAGGGCAACAAGAATCCTGAATCCACCCCCAGCTGGATGGACGTAGCCAAGAGCCAGGACACCCCCGAACCGGTTGCGGAAGCCATACCCTCCCCCGCTTCCTACGCCCCCACTACGCGCGTCCAGCAACTGACCCGCAACGTGCTGAACTCCGACGTGGAGGTTGTCGGCTCCCTGCGTTTTTCCGACGACCTGCTGATTGACGGCACCGTTGAAGGCGACATTTCTTCCGAAGGGGTGCTCTCCGTAGGCCAGAATGCCGTCATCCGCGCGGAAATCAACACCAAGTCCGTCATCATCCACGGCAAGGTCATCGGCAATGTAACGGTTACGGACCGCGTGGAACTGAAAAGCACCGCGGAACTCGTAGGCGACATCCAGGCCGCCTCCCTGGCTATTGAAGGCGGCGCGATCTTCATCGGCCATTCCACCGTAGGCGCCCCTACGGTAGGCACCGCCGGAGCCTCCGCCGCGAAGAAAGCGGCCCCCGTTCATACCTTCACTCCGGAACCGGAAGCCCCCGCCCCGACCAGCCAGAGCACGCTGGACATTGACGCGGAATAAGAAAAACCTTCTACCAGCCATTTTCAGGGGCGTCAAAGGAACGGATCGTTCTTTTGCCGCCCTCTTTGTTCCATGACTCCCTCCTTCCATCCCGTTCCACGGACCAGCAGCGCGCCTTCCGGGAAAATCAGGCGTCCCGCTCCGGCCCCGCCCTGGACGCTCCCGGCAGCCGCGGAAAGCAGCCCTGCGCCCACCCGGGAGGTAGAATGCTTTTCCTGCCGCAAAAACACTTCCGTTCCCGTCACGGCCGTTTCCGCCAGATGCGGGCACTGCTCCGCCTACATCAAGCTGGACGACGTCATCCTGCACAGCAGGACGCACAGAACGAAGGTGCAGACCTGCGGAAGCGTCACCGTGCAGGCCAATGCAGACCTGAAGGGACTGAACATCGAATGCCGGGACCTGGTCTTATACGGCAGGGCGTCCGGCGATTTTCTGTGCCGGGGCGTCTGCAAGATCAAAACGGACCAGCACATCTCCGGCTCCATCTCCGCCCGCAGGCTGGTGGTGGAAAAAAAGACGACGGTGCTGGTCACAGGAGCCATCCAGGTGGAAAACATCTGGATCCAGGGTTCCCTGGAAGGAACGCTCACGGCGGATGAAACCGTTACCATTCACCGGCACGCCAAATTCCTGGGGGACATCACGGCGCGCCGCCTCATCATTGAGGAAGGGGGGGCGCACCAGGGCTCCTTTACCCGGCTTACGTGACATGAACCTTCCCATCTCCATCCGCGGCGCACGCCAGCACAACCTCCGGAACCTGGACCTGGACCTTCCATCCAACAAGCTGATCGTGTTCAGCGGCCCTTCCGGCTCCGGAAAATCCTCCCTGGCGTTCGACACGCTCTTCTCCGAATCCCGCAGGCGTTTCCTGGATTGTCTTTCGGCACGGGCCAGGCAGGGCATGGAACAGCCGGAAAAGCCGGAGGTGGACAGCATCACCGGACTGCCCCCGGCCCTGTGCCTGGAACAATCCGCCAGGCAGCAGAGTTCCCGCACCCTGCTGGGGAGCATCACGGAAATTCTGGACTACCTGCGCATCCTGTATGCGGCTGCCGGCACTCCCCATGACCCGGAAACGGGCAAGGAACTGGTGCGCAAAAGCCCGGACCAGATTACGGAGGAACTCGTCTCCCTGCCGGAACAGACGCGCCTGGTCCTGGCCGCTCCGGCGGAAGCCCTGCTGGCCCAGGACCCTGCGGCGACTCTGGGCGACTTCCAGCGCCAGGGCTTTCTGCGGGTCTATTGGAACGGGGAGATGCAGGATATTGAGGAAATAGGCTCCCCGGCTCCTCCCCCGCCGGATGCCGCCCTGGTCATCGACCGCATCATCGTCCGCGGGGAAAACACGGCCTCCCGCCTGGCGGACTCCCTCCAAACGGCCCTCCGGATCAATCCGGACGAGGTGCGGGCCATCATCACCAGGCCGGGGGGAAGAAACTACCGTCCAGGCCTTCCATACCCGCTACCGCAACCCGGAAACGGGCTTCCTGCTTCCCCAGCTTACGCCCCGCCATTTCTCCTTCAACTCTCCACTAGGCGCGTGCCCTTCCTGCCAGGGCTCCGGCCTGAATGAGCGGGAAAAAGGCCCATGCTCCGCCTGCGGCGGCCTGCGGCTCTCCCCCCTGGCGCTGGCCGTCACCATGCACACGCCGGACCGCGCCTATAACCTGGCGGAACTGACGGCTCTACCGCTGGAAGACATGGCCGGAGAGCTGGAACGGCTGAAGACGCCCGCCTCCCTGGCGGCGGCGCTGGACCCGCTCATGAAGGAGATCAACAAGCGCGTGCGCTTCCTGAACGAACTGGGCCTTTCCTACCTCTCCCTGGACCGGCAGGCAAACACTCTTTCCGGCGGGGAACTGCAAAGGGCGCGCCTGGCCTCCCAGCTGGGCGGCGGTCTTTCCGGGGTCCTTTACATCCTGGACGAACCTACTGCCGGACTTCACCCCGCCGATACGGACCGCCTGCTCCGCGCGCTCCGGACGCTCCGGGACCAGGGCAACACGGTCCTGGTGGTGGAGCACGACGAACAAATTCTGAACGCGGCGGACCATCTGGTGGACATGGGCCCCGGCTCCGGCACCCACGGCGGCCGTATTCTGGCGCAAGGTCCCCTTCCGGAAATTCTGGAAAACGCCGAGAGCCCTACCGGAGCATGGCTCTCCGGCAAACGGAGCATGCCCGCCTCCGGACACAGGACGGTTCCCACCGGGCATCTGGTCCTGGCCGGGGCGGACAAGCACAACCTCAACAACGTCACCCTGAACATCCCGGTAGGCACGCTGACCTGCATCTCCGGGCCCTCCGGTTTCGGAAAATCCACTATTGTACGGGACTGCCTCATTCCCGCGGTCAGGCAGGACATCCCCGGGAAAAGGGGGCGTTCCGCGCCGCGTGCAGGGCTCGGAACACTTCAACCGCCTCGTCGTCATCGACCAGTCGCCCATCGGCAGGACGCCGCGCTCCACGCCGGCCACAGCCACCGGACTGCTCCAGGTTCTGCGCCCCCTTTACGCCCAGCTCCCTCTTTCCAAGCAAAGGGGATACACGGCGGCGCGCTTCTCCCCCAACATCCGCGGGGGCGCTGCGAACGGTGCCTGGGCACGGGCATGATTGAAGTGGACATGAACTTTCTGGGCAACGTCACGATGCCCTGCGACGCCTGCCAGGGCCAGTGCTACAACCGGGAAACGCTGGAAGTCACCTGGAAGGGAAAATCCATCGCCCAGGCGCTGGCGCTGACGGTGGATGAAGCGGCGGAATTCTTCTCCTCCCTGCCCCGGGCCGCCGCTATCCTGAAAAGCATGCAGGACGTAGGCCTGGGATACCTCAGCCTCAACCGCCGGGCAGACACCCTCTCCGGCGGGGAATCCCAGCGCATCAAAATAGCCGCGGAGCTGGCCAAGGCCCCGGCCTGGAAACTGGCGGAGGACGGCAAGCGCGCCCTCTTCATTCTTGACGAACCTACCAGCGGCCTCCACTTCAATGAAGTGGCCCTTCTTCTGACGGCTCTTTTCCGTCTGAGGGACGCCGGGCACACCATCCTCTGCGTGGAACACCACAAGGACCTGCTGAACGCCGCGGACTACCTGGTTGACATGGGCCCCGGAGCCGGAAGACATGGCGGAAACATCGTGGCGGAAGGAACGCCCGCCGCCGTAGCAGCCATGCCGGAAGCGCCCACGGCGCCGTGGCTTCTCGCCCGTTAAGGAAGAATAATTATTATTATCTTGACGTTTTTCAGGCTTTTATCTAGCAATATGGGAATTCCTCTCTGCTTTTCCGATGAATCCCCGTTCCTTTTCCCTAGCGCTGCTGGCGCTGTTTCTTCTTCCTGAAACACTCCATGCCACGCCCGTATTCCTTGAAAACGTCTCCGAATCCGGCGGATGGTATGACTGCAACAAGAAAACCAAATGGAAGTGGGGCAGCGGTTCCATGACAGACCGTCCTTCCGGCTACTACAGCCCGGACAATCCCGTAGACAGCCAGCTCTGCTGGGCAGCGGCGGCCTCCAACGTTCTTCAATGGTGGCAGAATACCAGAAGCGACCTCTCACCTGCGACCCCCAACGGAAAATCCTCCACTTACGGCAACATGCCGGAAGCCTGCCAGCTGCGCATTTACCAAACCCTGGCGACGAGCTGGACTGACAAGGGAGGGTCCGTGGAACAGGCTTACAACTGGTGGTTCAACGGAGGAATGCTTCGCTCCGCCTTTTATGGGACCGACTCCACGATCAGGGACACCCCTCCTCCGAAGGAGGCTACTGGAAAGAGCTGAACCTGACCGTGACCTACGACAAGTGGGGGAACGCCGGACAACACCCCGCTATTCAAATCCTACACTTTCTGGGAGGGCGATACCAGGGACGGAATCTACAGCGTTTTGAAAAACAGCATCAACAACAACTGGGGAACCACGCTCAGCATCGGCCAGTACGGAACCGGCCACGCCATCACCATGTGGGGCTATGATATGGACGCGGACGGGAACCTGATTATCTACCTGACGGATTCCGATGACTATGCATTGGGAATGTTCCGGCAGAAAGTTATCGTGGACGATGAGAAACACATCTATCTGACCAGCGTGGACGGTGAAAACAACGTGTACGGCTATAATTACGGTGAAGCAGGCCTGACCGGCACCCGGCTGGGCGAACTTCAAAGCTTCACCGCCCCGCTGGGAGACCTCAGGATTCCGGAACCCGGCACTGGAATTCTCTCCCTCTGCGGCGTATTCCTTACCGTGTCCCGACGCAGGCGCATCCTGCGGTAAGGCCTTCCGAACTCCCTTCTCTCTCAAAAACGGGTCTTGATTCTTGCCGGGGAAATGTGCAGAATCGGGACGCATAAGTTCAGAAGAGCATGAATTGTTCCAATGTTCTCCAGTGCGGTTACCTGTGAAATGAATGACGCTTCCAACAACCACGGCGAGCTGGAAAGCACCGTCTCGACCTATTCCGTCGACATAGAAACCCTTCAGCAGATAGCCCTGAAAGGAGACGCCCAGGCACTGTTCCAACTGGCGATCAGTTATGAACAGGGGCGCGGGGTAGCGGAAAACCAGCAGGAAGCCTTCTACTGCTACCAGCAGGCGGCGGAACTGGGCCACGTGACAGCCCAGCTCAACCTTGGCTGGGCCTACTCCAACGGCATAGGCGCCCCGCAGGACAATGACAAAGCCTTTTACTGGTACCGGAAAGCCGCCGAGCAAGGCCATCCCACCGCGCAATTCGACCTCGGATTCTGCTATATCAACGGGCTGGGCGTGGAAAAAGACGAAAACCAGGCCATCACCTGGTACAAAAAAGCGGCGGAACAGGGTCACGCGGTAGCCCAGCTCAACCTCGGCTGGATTTACGCCAACAGCGCCAGCCAGAAAAACTGGGAACAGGCCGTGTACTGGTACAAGCAGGCCGCGGAACAGGGGGATCCCCGTGCCCAGTACAACCTGGCCTGGTGCTACGGCAATGGAAGCGGCACTCCGCGGAATCCGCAAAAAGCCGCCTACTGGTATGAGGAGGCCGCCATGCAGAACCACGCTACGGCCCAGTATAACCTGGGCTGGTGTTATGAAAACGGTTTCGGCGTGCAGCCGAATATCGACAAGGCGCTGGTATGGTACCACAAATCAGCCCTCCAGGGCCAGATCACGGCCCAATACACGCTGGGCTGGTGCTACGGCAACGGCCGGGGCATGGAAGTGGACATGGCCAAAGCCGTCCACTGGTACACCAAGGCCGCCGAACAGGGCCATACAACGGCCCAGCTCAACCTGGGGTGGTGCCACCTGAACGGCAAGGGAACGCCCGTCAACCGGGAGGAAGCCTTGAAATGGTATCTCAAGGCGGCGGAACAGGGCAACGCCACAGCCATGTTCAATGTGGGCAACTGCTACGCCCACGGCTACGGCATTCCGCAGGATGACGAACAGGCGGCGGAATGGTACCAGAAAGCCGTCAGGCACGGCAACAAAAAGGCTGCCAGCGCCCTGCGCCACCTGGCCTCCAAGCAGGAAAAAGAGAAAAAAACGGATGAAGAAACATAGACTCTCTTTCTCCTCAAGGTCCCATATTAAAATGTATTAAAATAAAAAATACCTTAAGTAATTGGTATTTCTTAATAACCCCTAGAACTTACATCTGCAACGGTGCTCCTTTAAGGAATCTTTATCTGGACGAATTTTGGAATAATTAATTTCCTTACCATCAAATGGCAGAATGTATTCTTTAAATATTTTACTATTCTGAATTTCCAACTTTTGGGTAAGTATTATACAATATTCATCATCTAATGCAAAGTATCCGTTTTCAAAAGCTTTATCGTGCAAAACACATAAACATAGTCCATTAGAGACGTTACCACGTTTTTCAGAATTATCGACCCAGCGAGCAATATGAGAACCAACTAAAAATTTCGGATCATCAATTTTACAATCAGGAAAACAGCATTTATATCCATAATTTTTCTTAACGCCCTCAGAAAATTGAATTTGTCCAATGCGTTGTTTTATACTCCTCCACGCTTCAGATGCAGGAGTTGCTTTTTTTACACCACTTGAAATATTTGGCTCATTATTTTCTCTTAGAATCAAGGATAGTAATCTTTCGTCACACTTGGAAAGATATGCACCGTTCAAACATTGCAACCTATCGTTTTGATATACAAAAAATCGATTAATTGGTATTTCAGCAAGCTCTTTGAGGTATTTTATCAACTCATTTTTATGAATGGAGAAAAAATCGTCCAAATGAACAGGTGTTTTGAAAGGGTGGTAATCTTTAAGCAATACACGAAAATAACTGGTCGCATAATCCCATTTTCCCCCTTGAGGAGGCCTTTCCAATGTCTCATGACCATCAGTAGCAGCTATAGAATATCCGACAAATGAGGCTAAATGTTTTTTACCTCGCAAATGTAAAACAATATCGCCTTGCTGGACCTTCAATATATTACTCCAATAAAGCCAAGAAATTTTTCGACTTCCATTCGAGTAGAATTTGTATGCAGGGGACCAAAGACATTTAGTAAATCCCCATTCACCCCCGCCATGGATATTATCTCTGCTCATTTCGATCCAAATCATAATACACCGTCTTATCACATACTTCTTATTATATCAATATAGATTGAACTTAACTTTGATTCATTTATATTGAAAAATATTAACAGAAAAATTAAAATCATATAACCATTTTAATCTTAAAATTTATCGTTTTTCCGATTTCTAGCTCTACCAAATCTTGACAACCTTTCCACCGCCTCCGGCAGCCGTGTTGCGCCATCGCCGCCCAGCACGACGTCAATATCCTCAAGAGCGCGAATCAGATCGATCACTTCCCGCCGGGGCAAGGCCCCACCCGCAGACATGCAGAAATGGGTGCGGCACGCCAGCGGCCTTCCCTGGTAAATCATGCACTTCCCCTGCCCGTTCAGAAATGGGCAGCTTCCGTCCGGCGGCAGCTCCACGCGCGTGCGTCCGGCGGCGCGCCACGCCTTCCAGGCCATCCACGCCTCCCCCAGCGTCACATGCGGCGTCTCTCCTGTCAGCCGGAACCGGCAGCAGTCCGCCACGCCCGTGCAGGAACGCTGCGCCCGGGAAGCGCGGAGAGCGCCTTCATCCAGAAGGCGCCGCACTTCCATCAGCATTTCAGCGGAGGGAACAGCTCCCTCCGCTCTTCCATGATGGCACTTTCCCGGCGCCATGACTACGGCGGTTAATGCGTCAGGCCGTCGGCCTTCGCCTGGTTCCAATACGCGTACTCGGAACGGTTGAAGTCCACATACTCCGGAGACAAATCCGTAGTGTACACCGTATGGGAAAACTCGCCCCGGTTCAAATTGATATCCACCTGGAATGCGGAAACCTGCACGGCCTGCCGCAAATCGTCCGACGGAGTATCCGCCTGCATGCCGCCGCGGCAGGCGGATACTCCGGCGATGTCGATGTCGATCTTCTCTTCATCCACCTTCGCGCCGCAATAGCCCACGGCATGGATAATGCGCCCCCAGTTGGGATCGTTCCCGTTCCAGGAACTCTTCACCAGGGATGACTTGGCGACAGCTTCCGCCGCCTTCTTCGCTTCATCCTCCGTACGGCCTCCGGTCACATGCACGGTCACAAACTTGGTCACGCGTTCGCCATCCTGCACGATATGCTTGGCCAGCTCCAGCATCACATGGGCCAGAGCCTGCTGGAACGCGTAAATATCTTCCGGGGATTCCAGCTTCACGCCGGAAGCGCCGTTCGCCATCACCAGCACCGTGTCGTTCGTGCTCATGTCGCCGTCGATAGTGATGCAATTGAAGGAACTTTTCACGCCGGACTGCACGCACAGCTCCAGCACGTCGCGGGAAATGCCCGCGTCCGTCGTAATAAAGCACAGCATGGTAGCCATGCAGGGATTGATCATGCCCGCACCCTTGCAGCACGCGCCGATGCGCACGGGCCTGCCCTGCACCATGAATTCAATGGCAATGATCTTCTCCTTCGTATCGCTGGTCATCACGGCCTGGGCCACCTCGTGTCCCTTGTCGCGGGAAAGGCCTTCCGCCAATTCCGGGAACTTCGGGTAAATGCGCATCATGGGCATCGGCAGGCCGATCACGCCGGTGGAGCACACGGCCACTTCCGCAGGCTTCAGCCCAAGAAGTTCCGCAACGCTCCTGCACTCGCCCCTGGCGTCTTCCACCCCCTGAGCTCCGGTACATGCGTTCGCATTCCCGCTGTTCGCCACGATGGCGCGGATATTCCCCTTCCGGAGGTGCTCCCGGCTCACCTTCACGCAGGCGGCCTGCACTCGGTTGGTCGTGAACGTGCCTGCGGAAACGCAGGGTTCCGTGGAATAAACCAGGGCCAGGTCCAGGCGCGTGGCCGTAGGCTTCTTGATGCCGCAGCTTACGGCGCTCCCCACAAAGCCCTGGGGCGCGCAAACGCCCCCGTCAACCGGAATATAGGATGAATCATTCATCGTCTTGAAGTGCCTTCCAGCGTATCAAAAAACTACAGGACCCACAAGCCTTCCGTTTCATCGAACCCGCACATGATATTGAAGGACTGGACGGCCTGGCCGCCCGCGCCTTTCACCACATTATCCTCCGCGCTCATCAGAATCACGCGGTTCGTCCGGGGATCATGGGCCCAGCCGATGTCCACGCAATTCGTCCGCGTCACATTCTTGGTATCCGCAGGCTGGTTGCGACCCAGAAGGCGCACGAACGGAGCCGCCGCATAAGCTTCTTCCAACAGGCGGCCGACAGACTCGGGATCCGCTCCCTTCTTCACCCTGGCCGTAATGGTGGAGCAAATGCCCGTATTCACGGGAATCAGGTGCGGGGTGAAGGACATCACCACCGTTTCCCCGGCGGCATGGGAAAGCTCCTGCTCAATCTCGCTCAAATGGCGGTGCTTCGGCACGCCGTAGGCATGGAAACTCTCATTGCACTCGCAGAACAGCAGGGGAATGGACGCCTTGCGCCCCGCGCCGCTCACGCCGCTTCCGGAGCAGACCACGACGTCCTCCGGCTCCAGAATGCCGGCCTTGAACAGGGGAATCAGGGGAAGAAGGATGCTGGTGGGATAGCAGCCGGGGGAAGCTACGATGCGCGCCCGGGCAATCTCCTCCCTGCGCCACTCCGGCAGCCCGTACACGGCCTCCTGCATCAGGGCCGTATCCGGATGGGCGTTGCCGTAATACTCCTCGTACACTTCCGGGCTGTCCAGGCGGAAATCCGCGCTCAGGTCAATCACGCGCACGCCGCGGTCCACCAGGCCGCGGGCATAGGAAGCGGCCACGCCATGCGGCAGCGCCAGGAAAGCCACCTCCGCGCCCGTGGCGGCAATCGCGTCCACATCGGAATCCGTAAACTTCAGGTCGGAACCCGGAACCTGCCGGAAACGGGGAAACACCTCCCACAACGGCTGTCCGGCATACTGGCGGGAGGTAGCGCACACCAGCTTCACTCCGCGGTGATTCAACAGGATGCGCAACAACTCCTGTCCGGTGTAGCCACTGGCCCCGACGACTGCAACTTGAACTTGCTTCATGACAAAAAAGGTATGCTATGAAAAAAGACTCTTGCCAACACTAAAGTTTTCCTATATACACCTCGCCGTCGCAAGACACGGCCCCGGTCGGTCCGATTTTATCGGGTTGTAGCGCAGTCTGGTAGCGCACCTGCATGGGGTGCAGGGGGTCGCAGGTTCGAATCCTGTCAACCCGACCACTTTTAACCGCTGTAAGTTGAAAAGCTTATGGCGGTTTTCATTTTCCGGCATATTGAAATAATTGCCGTCCGTCTGCCTCTCAACATCATGGGGATGTGGGTCTTTCTATCCATGAGCCCGCGTCAATGCGGAAAAATTAGGAAAAGGAAAAAAGGACGTGGAATCGTTGTATTCTGCCCATTTGGCGTTTCCGCCTGACGTTGCATGCGGGATGACTTTTTTTGAAATACATGCAAATTCCTTTCGCAAGGTGTCTGTCCTGAAACAGGTTCCCGAGTAATCAGGAGATATGTATCCAAGGAAAAACAGGATGTTCACCAGCCGGGGTTATCCCGAACCAATTAGACAACAATCATGAATGAGATTATCACGATTAACGGAATCCTGATGACCACGCAGAATGAATTTTTCCGCTCATGCAGGAAACGCAAGCATTCACGTCACGGCACAGGAAAAGGAAAAATGGAACTCAGGCGGTCAAGGACCTAAAGGAGACAAGGGCGATCCGGGAGCCCTGGGACCGGAAGGCCCCCAAGGCCCCAAGGGTGAACCCGGCATCCAAGGGCCTCCCGGCCCACAAGGCCCCAAAGGGGACAAGGGAGACAAGGGAGAAACAGGCCCGGCAGGTCCGTGCGGTTCCAGTGTGGCCCCGGGCTGTTTCATGTGGTTTTGCGGCAGCGTAGCGCCGGCGGGCTGGCTGGAATGCAATGGGACAATTCTCCAAATCAGTCAGTATCCGGAATTATACGCGGCGATCGGCACGACCTACGGCGGTGACGGCGTAACTACCTTCGCCCTTCCCGACTTAACAAGAGATAACGGGTTGTTCATCCGTTCAACTTCTATAGAGAGAGCCGTAGGCAGCATGCAAGAAGACGCTATCCGCAATATTACAGGGAAGCTGTCAACATATATTCAACTTGGTTCCCCAGGTGGAACTGGCGTATTCTCAAAAACAACAGGTTCCAATCAAAGATATGCGGGTCATACCGAATATACGACCAAATTTACCGATAACCTAATTTTTGATGCATCCGACTCTGTTCCGACGGCTGACGAAAACCGACCCGTCAATATGGCTTTAATGCCTATTATCAAATATTAATATAACAAATTTTTTCTATAACATATTGGTAATGAATATATAGTGAAAATATAGTTCACACGTCATGCTGGAACAGCATATTGCAGTTGCCACTATATTGACGCTTCCATTATGTTGATATACCCGTGATGGCGACCAAAGTACTTGCCACTATTACCAACCTCATGGATCCAAAAAGGGACCCGAAAATGAAAAAACAACACACAGAAGACAGACGATAGCAGCAAGTACTTGAAAAAATTAAAAACTATGATGCGGAATAACTAATCCGCTCTTCAAGCCGTGTCGAACAAGCCACGGCTTTTTTTTTTTGGCAAAAACAGAATTATATTGATTCCTTTTTGTTGATCAGGAAGATTGCGTATAGAAAATATTGGAGAACAATGAGTAGAAGCGCAGTTGAATCTCATAAGGGTGACAGATATCAGAATTTGCTGGCCGCCCAATACATTGCCGAGATGATGGATGAAAAGAGCGGACAAAAAATCGTCCGGATGGAAATTGAATCAACACACGCGTCCTGGATGGTGGCCCGATAGAAGTAGAAGACTTTATTATTCATCATGAATCGGGCAGGAAAACCTACTGCCAGTGTAAAAAAAAATCAGTCAGCCCGCAAGGATTGGACTATCCACGGATTGGGGGCAGAACTGAATAAGGCATGGAAGCTCTTCAAAAGCGCTGATGATATCGAATCCATTGATTTTTATTGTCAAGACGGATTCGGTGGCTTGGGAAAACTGGCGGAAGAATCCCGTTCTTATCCCGATGTACACTCATTCATCCACACCGCGATCAATACCAATGCAACAATAAACGCCATTTATCAAAAAATTGAAAGAAGTCCTGGAGGTTCAGGAAGAAGACCCCGAGCTTTGGAAATTCTTAAAAACGCTTTTTTTTCAGAACCATTGAACAGGAAACTATCAGGAAATATACCCTCCTGCACCTTTCTTCCATAGCGACCAATGCGGATGCTGCTCTGGACGCAGTGCTGGAGCTGGTTGCAAAGGCCAATGCCCGGGAGAAAAAATTGGATTGGAATCAAGATGTACCGACTCTTCCTTCATCACCCGCCAGGATGTTCTGGAAAAATTCTCAAAGAACGGTATATTACTGTCTCCCAGGTATCCCATAGAAATTCTGAGAGAAGATATCCAGAGAATTTCTACCATTGGACGAAGTAGTTTTCTCAGGGAAATAGGAGGGGAAAGAATTCACGGCCAGAAGTGAAAAAATTCTTCAGCATCTTGATGACGGAAGCAAAACCATGTTGCTTGAAGGAGGACCGGGCGCCGGAAAAAGTTGTGTTCTCCTCAATCTTGTCGATCAACTGGAACAAGATCCAGACGCTCCATACCAAGTTATTTACCTTCAAACCAAGGAATTTGACGGAATCGGGAATGGCACAGACAGGATATCTCAAGAACTGGATCACGACCTTCCCCGCAAAATAGCCCGATTTGCAGAATGTCATCCCGTCGTCGTTGCTATGGATTCTCTTGACGTCATCGCCATCTCAACAGGCGGCGCTGCCTTCAGATACTTTTCCACCCTGATTGATCAACTCAGAAATATTCCCAATATCTTCATCGTCGCTTCCTGTAGAACCTTTGATGCTGCTTATGACTCCCGGCTACGGGCTATTCCCTGGGAAAAACGTATCTCCGTAAAACCCTGGGACTGGAAGGAGGAGATTGTTCCGCTTTTTGAGAAATGGGGCTGGAATGCCTCTCAAGTGGGTGACAGACAGAAATGTCTTCTCTCATCGCCCTACATGCTTTGGATCTATCATGAACTTCGTCAGCAGGGAATGGTCCCTACTCAATCGAATGACATCGACCTTCTATCCGGATATTTGAAGTTTTCCCTGAATGAAAAAATGGGAGAACCTTCCCGCAAAAGAATCGAAAAATCTCTCCATAGGATTGCGCTGAGAATGCTGGCCCGGCACAGAATGGAAATCATGGAAGAGGAAACGGAATTACAGGAGGAAGATATTCGTATTCTGCAGAGCCTCCATATTCTTGAGAAATCAGGGCATTCCAATCTCAGATTCGGCCATCAAACCTATCTGGATCTCATTTTGGTAACAAATGCCATCCGACAAGGAAAAACCTTGTCTGCATACGCAGGAGAACTGCCTCCTGTTCCCTTTGTACGCCCCATTGTCCGAACATACTTCTTTTACCTCAGAAGCCACAATTCCGAACGATTCCGACAGGAATTAAGGGGGCTTCTGGACTCCAGCCAAATTGCCTTTCATCTGAAAAGGCTGATGGTTTCTTCTCTTGCAGAGGTCATGCCGGAACCCAATGATCAAGCACTGGTTCGTTACCTGTTCCAGTCAAAAAATGAGTTGTTTTTGCTGTTCTTCAGAAACATCAAGCAATACGAATGGTTCCTGTTTTTGAGAAGAAACTGGTTTGATGCGATTTGCCAGTCACATGATGAAAGCTGGCTCGGATGGATGGTCCATCAAGCCGGTGAATTTTATGAGTTTCATCCAAAGGAGATTACTGATTTTTGGTTAAATGTACTGAATTCTCCTGGCCTAATCATGAAAGTCTGAAAGAAAATATTATTTCTTCTCTTGAAAAACATGATATCGCCAACATTAATGAAACGTTTCCCCTTCTAAAAAATATTTTAAGCCATCGTTATCAAGACGAATATGTCTCGTTCTCAGTTGAACAGATCCTGATGAAGATGCCCAAGGGTGAAATAGAAAAATATGATGATTTACTTTTCTCATGGGTAGCAAACGGCTATGACCATCACCTTCCGGAATGTCTCGAAACACTGCAAAAAAGCTTAAGGTGCTCAGGAAAGCATTTTTCAAGGAATCACGACTTTCTGGAAAACGCCATCAAATCATCTCCCTGTCTACTAGGAAAGTGCCTGGACCATATCATTCAATGGGTAAATTATTTATATGAGTCTGGAAAAGACAGGAAAAGTCATCTTGATTATCATTTCTCCCATTACGGCAGCCTCCCTCTTCTAGCCTCTGAAAAAGAATTTTCCTTTCTTGTAACGCTGGTCAGAAAGGCCTGCATGGAAAAGAGTGCCCAAGAGGAGGAATGGTGGACAAAAAACTTCCAGATCTAATGCGGGAAGTTGATAAAAATCCGGCTCTTATGTTTATTGTAGTTTCTTCATTATTAAAAAATCCGGCTAAATATTTGGCAGAAAGCAAACAACTCATCACACATTTCATATCTAAAGAAAGCAACATCTTCATTCACGAATTATGTCAATTATTTAAATATATTTCTCTATATCTCGACGAAATAGAACTTCATTCTATGATCGATCCACTTTTTGACATTTATCAAAGTAATAATGATGCATGGAAAAAAGAAAGATCTGTTATATATCTTAAGGCCATCCCTCAACCATGGAAAACACAAAAAATAATTGCCTTGCTTGAGATGGCCAAACAGGAAGGGATTTCCCCACACCTCTGTCTTCCTGCTGATGAAACCCAAGTATCGAAAAGCATCTCTTCAGCTGTTCCTTCTGAATGTTTCTTGCGTTTTTCTGAAAACGAAGTTTTACGAATCCTGAACCATTTCCATGGAATAGATGATCAGAACCACTTTATAAATGGAGTAGAGCCAGACATCGGGGATCAATTGCAGAAAGCCATTAGCACAGCTCCCGCACAATTTGATTACCTATGGAAAAAGAATTGGACAGACCTTGATGAACAAATACACAACGCTGTTTTAGGAGGTCTCACAGACCATCTCTATCATTTATATGGTCAGGCAAAAGAAGACAAAAGGGAAGTCAGAGAAGAACCGGAGGTACAGGAAATTGCAAATACAATTTTATCGTTAATAAGAAAAACGGAGGACATTCGTGAAGACACTCTCGCTTCAGCGTTAAAAGCCAATTCCTTGATCGTTTTTGAAGATGAAAAACAGTATCAGGAAATCATCAATTACTTAAAAAGATTTATCAATTACGTTGATCAATATGTGGAAGAGATAGAAGAAATAGATATAGGAAGAGTACTGAATTCTCCCATTGGATCGGCAATCCAGGCAGCCTTCATTCTTTTTGAAAAAAAACGAGGGAAAGGAATCTCTTCTGAGCACATGCAATTGCTCAGAGATTTTGCCGTGATGGAAAATCTGTCAGTCAAAACATTCTACATATATAGGATGCTTCCGTTATTGAGTGATAACCGGGAAATGGCATGGGAATTATTCAATGAAATGGTTACAGATGAACAACTATACGGGACAGATGAAGTTTACCATTACCTCTATTACTGTTATCACAAAGAAATTGATTTAGTAATACCTCATATGAAGGCCATGCATGCATCTCAAAGTGACTCCATTGGGAAAAACTGGGGTCAATTGGAGGCCTTATGTTATCTGGGCAATAAAATTACCAAAGAAGTTTTTTTGAAGAAGAGCTGAAGTCTGCCCGGACAGACACCTCATGGAAAGGCGCTTTAAATGTATATCTTTCCAACTTAGATGATCGCCATGACGCTGAAAGCAAAAATATCATCAATAAATGTCTGGAAGAAATCAGATTTATTTTAGATTCAAAGAAAGAGGCATTAACCAGAGAAACAAATCTGATCCATACATTTTGTTCATCCGAGATTCAAGATCACACTCTCATCCAATTAGTAAAAATAATCCTGGAGAAAAAACCTTCCATTTGCATTAAGGGCCATACTTTCTTTTCATGGATGGCAAAAGCGGCGCCCAATCATATAGATACCATCCTGGAAATGATGGAAACCTTATCCCAAAATACAGTCGCTGAAGATTGGAAGTACTTTTTATGGTTCTGAAATTCTTACTGTTATTACGGAACTTTTCAAGGAGGGAGAAAGCAGAGAAATATCCGATCAGGGACAGTTTTTGCGCCGTTCTCTTGCCATCATTGAACGCTTGCAGAAAAAGCATGTAAATCTGGATGACTGGTACAATAACTTTGAACGGACATGAAATGACGCCATCAACAAAGTTATTTGATTTACAATAAATCATCTATCATCAAATATCCAGCACGTGCAATCAGGAAACAAACCTACCGCCAGACTGGAAGAGAAAACACGGCCCAGACTTCTTTTTTCAATTTTCAGGGAACAGAATCAAAGCAGGACACTACCCCGTCTTTAAAGGAAAAAAATAATGGAGGTTCAACAAGTAAACAAGGAAGAGCACGTGGAAAAAAAAATTCCAGTCCTGACCATCCCCACGTCAACACCATGACGTTGGAAAGAACCCCGCTCACAGATGCTGATCGCGAATTTTCTCCTTCAGAAGCTGTACTCAATTCCTGGATCGCCATGGAGATCCTATCCCCCATGACTTTCCGTAAACCGGAGAATTTATGTGACGGAAACTCTAAAAATGTTATCCGGCTTAACGGCTGGTTCGTGCCCTGGGAATATGAAGATAACAATTTCCGAAAGGGCTATCGGATTTATTACCAAATTATTCTCGGCTCCATCTCCATGGAGGGCCGCCGTAAAAGAATTGCTTAACGTTTATTCAGACTCCCGGGAACAACGGCCGTCCTCTTCGGGAGAAGCAGTACTGGCCAGCGTCATTGTGGACGCAACAGGAAAAATTGCAGGGCAAAATTCCATCGCCATTTCCAGCTTTGGATGGGGTGTTCCCATCGCGTTAAAAGGTGATTTACGCCGTCTGGAGCAGTGGCCGCTAGCCGAGGAGGATCTCATAAACAAGCTTACGGCCAGATTAAGCAGAAGAGATGAGGACGGAAATCTGCTGCCTCTTCATTCATCTGATATCACGGACGCTTACAGGTGGCTGGTCAACATCCTGGGCCTGGATAAGGCTTTGGTGAAAGAACCATCCTTTATCCTGCGCATGTACCAATGGAACCAACTCAAAGAAGCCCCGGAACCTCCTTTACTCAACTCATTTTTTCTTAAGGACCTTGACTGGGCCAAACGATTGTCACAGAAAAAAAGGCTGCCGGATAATCTGAGACGCTATCTTGGAATGCTGCCGCCCCTTGAGCGTTGGGATATCCTGCACGACCATCCCGCCGTCAGGCAAATCCTCTCTCCGTTTCTATTCCCATTGGCTGCATGGCCCGGCCAGGGACGGCATTCCCTGGCGCCACTTCAACAATGTGCTGTCAACATCGCCCTCTCTGAATTACAAAATGGAGGCATCCTTGCCGTAAATGGACCACCGGGAACAGGGAAAACCACCTTGCTCAGGGATATCATCGCAGGCATCGTCTTTGAAAGAGCCAAGGTGATGGCTGACTTTAACGATCCGGAAGACGCCTTCAAGTATTCTGGTGAAAAGGTGAAAAGAGATCGTGCTTGTCTCTACCTATACTCTCTTTCACCCAAATTGAAGGGGTTCGAAATCGTCGTCGCCTCTTCCAATAACAAGGCGGTGGAAAATATCAGCCAGGAATTGCCGGGGGACGCGATGCAGTAGCGGAAGAATGTTTTCCAAAAGGATACTTTTCCACAATATCCGATGCTCTGTTTTCCAGAAAAACATGGGGTCTCATTAGCGCCGCACTTGGAAAATCGTCCAATCGCTTTCATTTCCGGGAGCAATTTTGGTGGGATAAAAACTACGGATTACAGGCATATCTCAGGTACATAGGTGGTCTTTCCAATGCCAATGGCACAGACACAACATGTGTTGCCCCTATTATTGAGCAAGAAGATGCACCCAAAGATCATGAAGAAGCACTGAAACGGTGGCATAAGGCCAGACAGCATTTTCTTGAAATCCACAAGGAAGTGGATCAAGAACTCTCCCGGTTGCAAACTATTCACGACCTGTACAGTGAAATTTGCTGGCATGTTGAGGAAATAAAGGAACATGAAAAAACCTTGTTTCCATTAACAGAAGAACATCAACAACTGAAGGAAATACTTAAACAGAAAGAACAGGATATTACCCGGAAGCAGCTTTCCTTGTATGATTTAACGCTGAAATACAATGAACTTAAAGCCAGGAAACCGGGATTTTTCCGCCGTTTGTTTTTCCGTTCTATTTATCGGGAATGGTTGCATGCAACCTCTGTAGGGGGAAAAGACATTTCAATCTGCGGAAAAGGATCTTAACCAGGCGAACGAGCAACTTCTTCATCTGAAGGAACAACGAACTGCTCTGAAAAAAAAGGATATTGGAAGAAGAAGAAACGCTGCAATACCTTTCCGATCAAAAAAAACGATAAGATCCGCCGTTACTCCGAGTGTACCCGGAAACATACCGGAACTTTTATTGATGCAGATTACTTCTCCCAGTCTCATGAACAACGCCAGACAAGTGTCCCCTGGTTAGACTCCCGGATAACACGTCTGCGGGGAGACCTTTATGAAGCCTCCATGATGCTTCATAAAGCCTTCATTGACGGAGCCGCAAAACAAATACGCCACAATTGCTGTGTATTTTTTAACAATCCCGGCAACAAATCTCTTGGAACCCCTGAAGAGGATGCTCTCATCAACGATTTATGGGCGACTTTATTTCTCATTGTCCCACAACGTTCGCTTCCTTTAGCGCCATGTTTGCCGGGGTAGCAAAAAAGAACTTGGATGGCTTCCCATTGATGAAGCTGGGCAGGCCCTCCCCCAGGCGGCTGTAGGAGCGCTGCTGCGCTCCAAACGAGCCGTCATCGTTGGGGATCCGATGCAAATTGAACCTATTGTCGCATTACCTGATCACCTGACTAAAACCATATGTAATCATTTCGGCGTTAACGCCGAAATTTACAATGCTCCGGAAGCTTCTGCTCAAACTCTAGCGGACCGGACGACAACTTATATCGGACGCTTTGAAACACCTGATGGAACGAGAGAAGTCGGAGTACCTCTTCTCGTCCATCGCAGATGTGCCGAACCCATGTTCTCCATCTCCAATGCAGTCGCCTACGACAATATGATGGTACAAGGCAAAGTTCCCGGACCTTCCTCCATCATTCAGGCGGCAGGCCCTTCACGCTGGATTCATGTGGAAGGGACTGCCGACAAATGGTCCAGAGAGGAAGGACAACATGTCATTCGCCTTTTGCAAACCATAAGAAATGGAGGATGCGAACCAGATTTATATATCATCACGCCCTTTGTCGACGTGCAGAATGGGTTACGCTCCTTATTGGAGAACTCTTCCGTCCTGAAAGGATGGATTCACAATTCCTATCAGTGGTCCCAGGAACACGTAGGAACAGTTCATACGGTGCAGGGAAGAGAAGCTGAGGCAGTCATTTTTGTTCTCGGAGCTCCTGAAATGGAGCAGGCCGGAGCGCGTTTCTGGGCAGGAAAAACCCCCAACCTTTTAAATGTGGCTGCAACCCGGGCCAAAGAAGTCATTTATGTCATCGGCAATGCAAAGGCATGGAGAAATAGCGGAGTGTTCAAGATTCTCCATCAGAAACTATATTCCTCTAATAGCTGATATGCTTCTTTTGATCAACTTGCCTTATCTAAGGCATCCCGACCAGATAGAAACATCCTTCTGAAGTTTTTGACGTTTAAAATGATTTTACATTGTTGCCTCATAGAGCATTTGTTATAAGCGGCGCGCACTGGAGAACATGTCGGCATCATGGAATGCCGTTTTGCATGTCCTCTTGAGGAATTAAACAACTGCCCATTCAGCAAAATGAAATACATGGAAAAACACCTGACGTTTCTTAGCGTTTTAACGGCATGCACTCTTCCGGCATCGGCTGGGAATACGCCTGCTGCAAGCATTCCCTTTGAGCAGTGGGACGGCGTGCTGGGCCTCTGGTTCATCCAACGGCAGGTAACGGAAGTAAACTACACGGACCGGAAGATTTACCTGTATCCGCACGGTTCCTATACGCCGCCGGCGAATGCCATCCGCCTGAAGATTGAGTACGTGATGGGCGTTCCGGTTGTCCCCGCACAAGTGACGGTCAACGGAAAAACCCACCAGCTCCGTTTATCCGTGGATACCGGCTCCGACCGCGTTCTGGACCTCAATACGCCTTTCGTCAAAAAACATCATTTGCTGGGCAGCCAAAAGCCGTTTTCCATTTCCCGCATTTCCAGTTCGGATTCCCATACCGGGGTTCTGGAAAAAACGTCATGTTCGACAGCATCCAACTGGGCGGCTGCAAGCTTCCGCTCATCCCCGGCGCCTTCTCCACCGTCACCAGCGGTATTCAGAGCATCGCGGAAATGGACGGCGTCATGGGCAACAACCTGCTGAAACGGTTCAACATGGTCTATGGTATATTTACCTGATTCCCAACAATCTGCTTTACACCCTGTTTTACGACTGTCTGCTCCGTCCGGCAGCCGGACCCCGGCCCCGTTCACCCTGGCGTGGGTAGGACGGTAGATGGCGTTCCGTCAACGCTCCACTGGAGCTGTTACCGGGCCTCTTCCGCGCAGGCTGCGGCGTGCAGAGTTCGTGAACGGCCCCATCCAGCCTGTTCCCCATGCGGGATTGCAGGCCGGTAGATACCGAAGAGGGCGCACCGAACGCGGCCCGGAAGTCGCCCCAGCAATGTGTCTCAACAGGCGGGAAGGGGATTCCGCCGGGGATTTTTTTGACGAACCGTTCACACCATTCATATTTGTCCAGCAGCGTCCGGACGGCGTCCAGAGCCGTCGTTGATGCAGATTTTTTCTGCCGCCGTCTGGCGCAGACAGGTTGGAGGAAAAAGAGCTGGATGCTGCCGTTCAGCCAGTTCAGCACCAAGAGTTTAATCCCGGTCCATCCACTTTCCAGCACGCCCTGTTCCCGGTAGGCCGCCGCAATCAGGTCAATGCGTTCCAGAGCCGGATAAAAAAGCCGGAACCCTTTTGGGTTCCGGGGCCTTGTACACGTTCACCAGGGAGTCCGGGCGGGTAGGACGGTCAGATGTACAGGCAGTCCGCCGTGGTATCGCGCAGCAGATTTTTTTCACATAGGGCTGGAGCAGGTTGTTGAAGAGGGCGTCACTTTTTCCCCACCCTGCCGCATCCCCTGCCCTGAAGCGCCCAAGCCACACCCGGAACGGCAGGGCCGCCAGAGTCAGCAACGGCCGCGGTGATTCCCGCAAAAACCCGGATTGCGGGCCAGCAGGGAGGCGGAGACGTAATGAACCGCCTCCATGAACCGCCGTCGCCGGGAGGGCTGGTATTTCATTCCCTCCTTCCGCAGAAAGGCGAATCCCCGCGTAAGCAGCGGGGCGACGCGGTCCGCCAGCATGTACTTGTAGCCCAGCCCCACGTATTTTTCACCGGGAAAGACGGGATACGGCGGCAATTGCTTCATCAGCGCGGTGCGGTACACCAGCTTTTGTCTCCGCGGCCTCCCGCCGCATAAAACCCGGTCAATGTGGTTTCCTGCACATCCCCTGCAAAGGCCGTGCCGATGAGTTCGCCCGTCTTCACGTCCGCATCCAGCCCTGCCAGTCCGGCTACACGGTCACTTCCGTGACGTTCCCAGAATCCCCCAGGATGGAGGCCACGGCGTCTTCCGGCATCAGGTCGTCGGAATCCA